>VTLG01002010.1_pt1 | contig 13204 bp, 10 predicted proteins | sample 4694571 | NCBI WGS metagenome assembly VTLG01 (sample SAMN12604809, study PRJNA352737) | marine metagenome | biome: ENVO:00000447; feature: ENVO:00000209|ENVO:00000569|ENVO:01000036; material: ENVO:00002151; isolation source: viral sequences binned using virsorter ... | reverse complement strand
TGAGTACACAAAAACTACCAAGTAATTAACTTAACATGAAAAAACTTGCACTTGCTCTAGCGGCATCTATCGCTTCCGCACCTGCAATGGCCGGCGTTTATGTAAACGTTGAGTCTAACGCATCTTATACAGGCACTGATTATACTTCCCGTACGACTGACCTTCACGTAGGTTACGAAGGCGATGTAGGTGATCTTGGATACTACATTCAAGGTGGGCCAGCCATCGTTGGAGCTGACGGCGTAGATGGTACTAATGAATTCTCAGGTAAGCTCGGAGCATCCGTAGCTGCTAGTGAGAAACTAGATGTGTATGGTGAAGTATCATTCATTACTGATGAAGATGCTGATAACGCATACGGCACCAAAATAGGTGCTAAATATAACTTCTAATTATGGCACATCAAACAGCAGGGATGACGGCTTACGTCACTACGTTATCACCTGAACCTGAAATCAAAGATCCAGTTGATACCAGCCCAAGTGACATCCAACCCCCTGGTGTTGATGAAGACATCGATTATAATACTCTTGAAGAAGCACTAACTTCATGAGAGGGAGGGGAGCACCTCAGTGTCGGACTCCCCTTTCATTGGCTTTGGCCCATCTAAGGATGGATACCCTTAGCCGTCTAGACGGTGGGAAAGACCACAACAAATACGCGCAACAAATTTCAGCTGAGAACGTTAATATAAACTTTATCCATAATAATGGCTCATCAGAATAGCGCCTTGCTGTCGTCACTGACCGCACCAGGTGCTGATAATGCGACCCGCGCAGGTGGAACCTTTACTACCACTGAGCGTAGGGCTTTATTCCTCAAGCTATTTAGTGGAGAGATGTTCAAAGGATTCCAACGCAATACAATTGCAAGGGATCTAGTTACCAAGCGTACCCTTAAGAACGGCAAATCATTGCAGTTCATCTATACGGGACGCACCACTAGCGAGTATCATACTCCAGGCCAGTCCATACTTGGTAACTCAGACAATGCTCCTCCAGTAGCTGAGAAGACAATTACTGTTGACGATCTATTGATCTCCAGTGCATTTGTATATGAATTAGATGAAGTTCTCTCACATTATGACTTACGTGGAGAGATCTCAAACAAGATCGGTTATGCTCTAGCTGAGAACTATGACCGTAAGATCTTCCGTGCAATCACCAAGGCTGCACGTAAAGCATCACCTATCACGAAGACTAACTTCAAAGAACCAGGTGGAACACAGGTTCAAGTTGGAGCTGGTTCTAATGCTGACGATGCTCTTGATCCTGACAAGATAGTGACTGCATTCTATGATGCAGCTGCTGCTCTAGATGAGAAGGGAGTTAGTTCTGAAGGACGTGTAGGTGTACTTGCACCACGCCAATACTATGCTCTTATTAAGGGACTAGATGGTGCTGGACTTGGTGCTTATCTTGTTAACCGTGACGAGCAAGGAGATGCCCTACAATCAGGTAAGGGTGTTTACGAGATCGCCGGAATCAAGATCTATAAGTCAATGAACATTCCATTCTTTAATAGATATGGTACTAAGTATGCTCCTTCTTCAGGTGCATCTGCTGGTAGTGACCTTGACACAGTGAACCCAGGTAACACTGGTGACTTTGTTGAAGTTACAATGGCTGACGAAAGAACTCAGACTGTTAATAACTATGGTAACAGTACAGACTTCGGAAATAGCTGTGGCTTGATCTTCCAGAAGGAAGCTGCAGGTGTTGTCGAAGCAATCGGACCTCAAGTACAAGTAACTTCAGGTGATGTATCCGTGATTTATCAGGGCGATGTCATTCTAGGACGCTTGGCTATGGGAGCCGACTATCTTAATCCTGCTGCTGCAGTTGAGTTGTTCGCTGGAACAACCACAAAGCCTGCTGCATTCGGGTAATGTACATAGGGGAGTCTTCGGGCTCCCTTTTTTTCTTTATATAACTTTATGGCTTCCACGACAACTGATACCGAGACCGAACTCTCCGCTGTAAATGCAGTTCTGGGAGCTATCGGACAATCACCCGTAACTTCTTTGGTCTTTGATAATCCTGAAATCTCTTTCATTTACAACTTACTGAGAGATGCTAATGTAGATGTACAGAATGAAGGATGGCATTTCAATACAGAGAGGCATGTTAAATATACACCCGATTCCACTACAAATAAAATAGCAGTAGGTAATGATATACTTAAAATGGATGTTACTGATGGCTGGACTAAACGAAACTATGATGTTGTAAAAAGGAATGGTTATTTATACGACAAGTATGATCATACAGATGATTGGTCTGAGCTATCCGATGGGATTGACCTTGATGTTGTTAGATTATTTACATTTGAAGATTTACCATCAGTATTCCAAAGGTACATTACATATAGAACAAGCCGTATGGCAGCAACTCAACTAGTAGCTAACCCACAACTAGTACAATTACTAGCACAACAGGAGCAACTAGCTAGAGCTGCATGTATGGAGTATGAATGTAACCAAGGTAACCATAGTATGTTTGGTCTACCAGAAGATAGTACCTACAATTCTTATCAACCATGGAGGGCATTAGGTAGGTAATGGCAGGAATCACACAAACTATCCCCAACTATGTTGGTGGTATATCTGAACAGCCTGACCAATTAAAAGTACCAGGTCAGGTTAAGAATGTACAAAATGCTATACCAGATATTGTACATGGATTATATAAAAGACCTGGATCTAAACGTATAGGTACTGCTCCTCTCACTAATGTACAGAGTGGAGGTTCTTGGTTCCATTATTATCGTGATGAAACAGAAGGGTCATACATAGGGCAAGTAGCAGCTGATGGTAGGGTAAGGATGTGGAGTTGTAATGATGGTACTGAGAAGAATGTCTGGTACCATACAGATAATGCAGCCTATAATGGAAGTAACTCTGATCATACATCTATTACCACATACCTATCAGCTAGTAATACAGAAGATGTACAAGCATTAACTATAAATGATACGACATTTTTAAACAATAGAGATACAACTGTAGCTACAACAGGTACTACTACAGCTAGACCACATAAGAACTTTGCATATATAGACCTAACACGTACAGAGAATGGTAGACAATATGCATTAAACATTTATGATAATGATACTACTACTAATCTAGTTAGAGCTACCCGTGTAAAAATAGATAGTGATAATTTAGCAGAAGGATCTGGTACAGGGCATTGTCCAGGTATAGGTACACAAGTATTCAGTGGTGCTGAAACTGATACAGGATCTAAAACAAATTTATCATTCCGTATTACTGCACTAGGACAACAAGGCAAACATACTGGTAGTACAGATAACGATTCTGCTACATCTGATTATGCTTGTTCTTATAACCGTGAAGTAGTACTACTACATGGTGGAGAAGGATGGAGTACTGGTAATACAACCCAAGTTACTCTTGATTCAGCACAGACTAGTTATAATTATACTGTTAAAGTAACAGAATCTGAAACTGTACCAGTAAAAGCTAATATTAAAATGGTTAGACCAGCTCCTACACCATTTGACGCTGATACAGCTGTAACAGTTGATACTATATTAGGTGGTATTTGTTCTCAGTTAGGTGGTGTTACCGTAAATGGTAATGCTTTAAACTATGAGATAATAGGTAATGGTATCTATTTATATACAGCTGCTGATGCTGATGACTTCAATGTAGAGGTAGTAGATCAAGATCTTATGCGTGTTATGCAGACTGAGATCAATGATGTAACTAGACTACCTATACAATGTAAGCATGGCGCTATAGTTAAGATAGCTAATACTAGACAAGCTGATGAAGATGATTACTATGTACAATTCAACGGTGAGAACGGTCAAAGTGGTGTAGGGCAATGGACAGAGGTTGCAGAACCTGGTATTGTTAAGAGTTTTAATGCAGCTACAATGCCTCATATACTACAAAGGCAAGCTGATGGAGACTTCCTAGTAAAGCAATACACCTACTCTGATCGGGAGATAGGGGATGATGTTACTAATCCTGTACCTTCTTTTGTTGGAAGCAAGATAAATAAAGTAATCTTTTTCCGAAACCGTTTGGTATTCTTAGCAGGAGAGAACGTTATATGTTCTAGACCTGGTAGTATTGCAGAGCCTAACTTCTGGTCAGACTCAGCATTAATTACTAGTGCTATTGATCCTATTGATATATCTTGTGCTTCTACTTATCCTTCTGATTTGTTTGATGCTATAGAACTTAACACTGGATTACTATGCTTCAGTACTAATGCTCAGTTTCTACTATCAGCTGATGATACAATAATGAGTCCTGACACTGCTAAGTTAAGAGCTGTGTCTTGGTTTAATTATAATAAAGTTATACCTCCTATATCATTAGGACAGACTACAGGGTATATAGATAATTCTAATAAGTATAGCCGCTTCATGGAAATGGCTAATATTGTTAGAGAAGGTGCACCTTCTGTTATAAATACAAGTAAGATTGTACCTACATTATTACCGAAAGATATAGATTTATTCACTAATTCAAAAGAAAATAATATAGTATTCTTTGGTAAAACAAACTCAGATACTGTTATAGCTTTTAGATATTTAAATCAAGCTGATAAAAGATTACAATCTTCATGGTTTAAATGGAAGTTTAATAACCCTATTAAGTACCACTTCTGTATAGAAGATATGTACTATTTATTAGATACTGATAACTTTTTACAAAGTGTTAACTTAATACAGGCTGATGCTGATCCAAGTATAGATCAAGATGATACTAATTATTTGATACATTTAGATAATTATACTACAGTCAGCAGTGGCTCATTTAGCTCAGCTACAAATAAGACAACGTTTACTAACCAATCAGATTGGATAGATCAAGTAACCTCACCTAATGGTACTTTAGTAGTTGTTGATACAGATTCAAACACAGCTAGAGAAGGTAGATATGCAGAATGTACTGTCATTAATAGTGATGATTTCACTGTTCCTGGTGATTGGTCTAGTGCTACATTGAATATAGGTTATTTATATGATTACCAAGTAGACTTCCCTAGATTCTATCTACAAAAATCAGGTGAAGATTCAGTTAGTTCTGATATTAATTCCAAACTAACTGTACATAGAATGAAGTTAAACTTTGGTAAAATTGGTTTATATGAAACAACACTTAGCAGAGTAGGTAAAACTGCTTATACTGAGATATATGAATCTACAGATTTAGATGAATATGATGCATCAGATGCTCCATATTTAGCTGAAAAAATTAAAGACATTCCTATCTATGAAAGGAATTTAAATGTAGATGTAACTTTAAAATCTGCCCACCCAGCACCTGCTACTCTAAGATCTATGTCTTGGGAAGGTGACTGGTCACCCATGCACTATAGACGTGTCTAAATATATCCACCAAGGTACAGAAGAGGCTGCCAAAGAGGTGGCCTCTAATCTACTCCCAGATGACCTTAGAGAGGTCGAAGAAGGTCACGGGGTAGATCCATTAGAAGAGCTTCTCTTCGCCGTCCACAACACCTCCTGCGTATGGTTCGAGGTGCCTAACGGCAAGACTGCCGGAATGGCCGGAGTTGGACCAAAAGGAGAGATATGGATGTTATGTACTCCAGCTATCCATGAGTATCCAATAACATTCGCAAGAGAAGCTAAACGTTTTGTTGAGAGTAGAACAGAACCGTTGCTTTGGAACATAGTTGATAAACGCAACACTGTTCACTTAAAATTACTCAGGTTCTTGGGCTTTAAATTTCTACGTGAAGTTAAACATGGCCCGAACCAATTGTCCTTTATAGAATTTTGCCGTGTGTGCTCCAGATCCCAATAGGGGAATAAGAATGCAAGCCAAGATTGAGAAGATGAAGAAGGATACTCAGTATCATTCAGCATCCCTCAAGTATTGGAACAGAGAAGCTAGTGTTAAACAACGCCAAGGTGCACTTACTAAAGGCTTAAGCCGTTCAAGAAGTGATGCATATTCTAAAGCTCTCTGGACTTTAGGTAAAGGTAGGTTAGCTAATGAAGCTATTTACCGAGCTAAGTCTAAAATTAAAGGTGCTCAGAAAGATATAAAAACAGGAGAGTCTAGAGCTAGAGGCTATATGGCTTCTAAATATAAAGCTATCCTAGATAAACAAAGACAGATAGAAAGTACCATTGATAATACATTTGGTAGGAATATGGATATAGCACAACAAGCTATTTCACGAAACCATATGTATCAGGTAGCTAAGAATAGAGAAAGATTAGCCACAAGACCTGAGTACGGTGCTCCTGTTATGATGCCACCAAGAGATAGAGCTGGACAGAACTTTGCTAATCTACAAATGGCACTACAAATCGCAAGTATTGGAGCTAGTTTCTAATGTCTGATTCTAATATTGCATTGATGTCGAAGTTGGATACTCTTCCTTCTTCGGCACCAACTAATGAGATGGCTTTGAATTACAGACAAGAAGAACCAGATATGGTTAAGTCTGTTAATGAAGGGATAGATCAAACTCAGAAATGGAATGATGAACATGCTAACCAACTGATAAGAATCTATAATCATGAAAATGAAAAGGCTCAAAAATACCCCCAAAAATTAATCAAGCTTTTAAAGCAAGGTAAAACTACATCTGAAGATTTACAAAGGTTCCGTAACTATTGGGCTGACTATTATAGACATGCTAATAGATTAAGAGAACAAGAAGATGAGTTTAGTAATATCTATGGTGGGGATGCCTGGGCTACATATCCATTTAAAGGAGACTTTGATAAAGATATAAAAAAAGAATTAGAAGCTCAAGGAGAAAGGTTATCAGTTAAAGCAGAGGCTATGCAAGCAGGCTCTGAAATGAGAGATGAACTTCCTTATGAGGCTAATGAAATAATTCGTGGTCCTGAAGGTGCTTATGAAAGAGAGAATGAAATATATAATGATATAGATGATCTACTAGTCCATTGGGAACATTCCTATAGACCAAGAGCTGAAGCAGGGATGAAGATACATGTCCCAGGACAGTATACCCCAGATGGTAAGCCTATATTTAAAACATATCAAGAAGCTGTAGGACCAGAAGAAAGAAGATATATCAGTGATATGATTGATGCATGGTATGCACATAAACACTATGATATAGCTGGTGGTAGAGTAGGTTTATATAAACAAACCTTTATTAATAAATTAATTGATAAGGATAAAACTAGAGTAAAGAAATCTCTTGAAGATGACGGTAAAGCCTTAGCTGAACATCAACTCAGCACTAGGATGAAGGAACTTAAGGTTCAAATCAAACGAGACCCTAGTTACCTTGTTACTTATATACAAACCTACAAAGGTTTTAGTGGGAACTCATTTGCTTTAGCTAGAAAAGAAGCTTTTGATACATTAGAACGTGGTATACAAGTAAATGAATTACAGAGAGATGAGATAGAAGCTGTCTTAGATCATCCATTCCATGCACATGATAGTACTCCAGAAAATCCACATATTGTAACAGCTAGAACTTATTGGAAGAAAGATTCAAGGAGACTACTTAAAGCACTTGCTAAAGCTGAACGTGATGAAGCTACAGAAGATAACGATATGAGAGATGGTGCCATGAAGGCACGAGCTAAAGAAATTCTTGAGAGTTTTGATAAAGAAGATGCTCCTATGACATTCCAAGCAGTTCAAACTGCTCAATTGAATTTCATGAAGGAATTCGGTATAAGGAATCCAGAAGAGTTACCCGATCTCATGAAGAATTTACCCTATGAGGGTATGCATGATGATCAAGAATTAGATCAAAACCTTACTTGGAGACATTACGTACTGAATCAACAGATCTTCCCTGAAGATATACGTGGATTTACTGATCCAATACTTCGTAAGAAATGGCATCAAGTAGTTAAGACAGGTAATGGTTTAGATACAGCTGGTAGACAAAGAAGAGATAATGCTATTAAAGCTGAAGTTACAGCACGTACTTTAGAATCTGATATTAATAAAGCTAGAACTCCTAAATGGATATCTAATTATGAACAAGCTGTTGAAGAATATGATGCTGTATATAGAAGTATCATAGAGAATGGTGGTTCAGATAGAGATGCCCATAAAGAAGCTATGAAAGCTGTTAGAGATGGACTATGGAAAGAATCATCTCCTGGTGTTTATCAATGGGATACAAGAGCTGAATCAGAATTTGATGTACAACCTGCAGCTGAAATTAATAATATGGTCTTAGCTATTAGTAAGGATAGGAATCTTGTTAACAGTACTCAACCATGGATAGGTGAAGAACCACATCTAATAGAAGCTGGTCGGTATTTTGAAATGAGTCGTAAAGGTAGACAAGTAGATATACCTGGTTACTACCGTAGTATTGCTAAACAAATAGGTATTCATCCTGAACGTTTAATGCTTAATAGGTTAGAACAAACAGGTAGGATTAAAGAAGGTCAGATAGAAATTCCTGAAGAAAAATTTCTGGACCCTGGTCATCAAAGACTATTACTTAGACCTAGGGCTGCTACAACTTACCGTGTAGCTTTAGAGAATGAGAATGTTAAACAGTTAATAGATATGGTAGCTTCTCCTGTAGCTGATGCTCATGGTGGTTATTCAGCTATTGCAGATGAGAATGGTAATTATGTCAATATAGAAGAAGTGGTAGGTAAACCACTGAATGAAATAACACACTCAGATGTTCTATCTTTAATACAAGAGGGATATCAGAATATTGGTATGTTTGATTTAACTCCACGGGGTTATATGCAGATCTTAGCTGATAATGGTATCAATCTTAATGCACCATGGAATGAAGATACTCAAGATGCTTTCTTTATACATAAATTAAGATCTACTGCTCAACGTAACCAACGCTTTTCTACACTATATAACTACAATAGACTTGTAAATTTACCACTAGAAGATATAGAAGAGTTTAAAGAAATAACTGGATCTGATTTACCACGCTGGAATCAATTAGATACATTATCTGCAGAAGCTGCTAAATTACTTATAGAGCTACTGTTATCAGAACCCGAACAAGTGAATTAAAATGCCAATAGATCCCGATACCCTTTATTCTTCAGATGAAATTGATGCAGCTGCTGAGGCAACAAGTCAATTCCTACAAAGAGTAGAGGAGAAAAATGAAGCTAGGGAACAAGTTGCTCAAGAAGAAGCAGCAGCAGAAGAGAAGGCCACGGCTGAACTCGCTGACCCTAGAGAAAAAGAAAAATGGGGTGTCGCTGCATTTGCAAAAGAAGGTCAATCTATTCTATCAGGCGGTATCCAAGATACTGCCTCATCTTTAACTACCTTCCCTGAACGTACTATAGATGCTCTCACTGGAGAGATAGCTAAAGAACGTAAAGAGAAAGGTTTTTATAGACCAGAATGGGATCCTTTTGTAGATGAAGATGATCCAATAACAACTAAAACATGGTGGGGTAAACTACTTAGAGGTACAGTTCACTTCGGTACGATGGCAGCGGCTATCATACCTGCAGGTAAATACTTCTTAGCTAGAACTGGTATACAACTTACTGGTATGGCTGCTACTCAAGTAGGTAAAGCTGCTCTAATAGGTGGAGCGTCCGATTTAGTCTCTAAGGAGTCTGATGGACATAACGCATTAGGAGCTTTAAACCAGAGATATCCTCATTTTGATACACCATTAACAACTAAAGATACTGACCACCCTGTAGTAATGAAGGTCAAAAACATACTAGAAGGTATGGGTATTGGCGTAGCATTTGATGGAATGCTTTATTTAATGGGCAAAGGCTCTAGTAAAGTAGTAGATCAAATCAAGAAACGTAATGATAATATATCAAAACAAGATACAGATAAAGCATTATCTGAATTAAGGAATGCTGTTGAAGTTAATGATGAAAAATGGAGAGCTGCTAAGAATAGACCTACTGCTGATCCAACGCAAGGTGCTAGAGTCTCTGAAGTAGATGATCCATTAGAAACTATGTCTAGGAGTAGAAATGAATGGGGAGCTGAAGAAGGCTCTGTACCTAGTTCATTAACTCCTGTTCAGATAGAAAATGCAGCTAGAACTGCTGTTATAGATAACTCTTTAGCAGAAACATATCTAAGAAAACTAGTTAGTTCTGATAGATTTAGAAGAATTAAAGAAGATCTAGATGCTGGTAGACAAACTGTAGCTGAAGCTTATGGTGATGTTATCATGGCTCACCAACGTATAACACAAGGTAGAGAAGCAGCAGAAATGTCAGCTGAAGAATATCTTGAAGAATTACTTAGGCATAAAGATAGTTACTCCATAACTAATGGAGATGGAGAGCTTATAGATAGTATAGAAACATTAACAAGTAAGAATATAGTAACAATGGATCTAGTAGTAGGTTCATTATTACATGAAATTAGAGATAGAGGTATAGCAGGTAGAGAATTAGCTAACATGGTAGATCTAGGGGACATTGATGGACCCGCTGCACAGATTGTAGACACTATGCTAGTAGCTTTAAACGAAGTCCGTAAAGCTAGAATTATTAAATCAGATAACTTCAGGCAGATTGGAGCTGGTAGAAAAAGGCAGTATTTAAAAGAAACATTAGAGAAAGAAATGGCTGATACTAAGGATGCGATGATGACCATCTTAAAGATAGCCAAAGATGACTCTGATCCTAAATTACTGAATGCCTTATTCGAAGTTTGGTCAGGGATGAAGACTGTACAAAATCTAGAAGATTGGGATGCTTGGGCTAAAGCTATGTTAAGAGGAGGATCATTACATCAAGGTGGTCCTAAAAGAACTGGTGCTCTACTAACTCAATTGGGTAATATGTTTTCTAATAGTATATTGAGTGGACCTAAAACACCAGCTAGGGCTGTTATGGGTACTGCATCAGCTACCTTTATGAGGCCTATGGCTACTACTTTAGGTGCTGCAATGAGATATCCATGGGAAAAAGATACAGCTACATTACGTGCTGGACTTGCTTCTATGAATGCTATGATGGAAGCTATTCCTGAATCATTCACTTTATTTAAAGAGAGGTTGAATTCTTATTGGAGTGGTGATATATCTACTGTTAAATCACGTTATACTGAATTTACAAGAGATGATGATAACTGGGAAATACTGAGAAGATGGGCAGAAGATAGTGGTAGAGCTACACCTGGTGATAGAGCTGTATTCTATATGGCTAATATGGCTAGGAATTGGAATAACAATAGCTTCCTAACATGGTCTCCTAAAGTGATGGCTGCTACTGATGATGCCTTTGGGTATATATTAGGTAGAGCTAAAGCTAGAGAAAAAGCTATGCGTAAGGTCATGGAAGTACAGTCACAAGGTGGTAAACTTCCTGAGATTAATAGGGAACTTATGCAAGCCTATGAACAAGATTTCTTTGATCAAGTATGGGATGCTGATGGTGTTATAAGAGATGAAGCTACTAAATTTGCACGTAAAGAAGTAACCTTAACTACCGAAATGACCGGATTTGCTAAGGGATTAAATGATGTCTTTGCTGCTAATCCATGGGCTAAACCCTTCTTCCTATTCGCACGTACTGGTGTTAGTGGTCTTAATCTAACTGCTAAACATACACCTGGTTTTAACTTTTTAGTAAAAGAATTTAATGATATAGCTAGAGCTACACCTAAGAATCTAGATGAAGTTGCTCAGTATGGTATTACTAATGCCACAGAGCTAGCTAATGCTAAGGCATTGCAGACTGGTCGTTTAGGTATGGGTGCTAGTTTAATTAGTATGGTATCATGGGCTTGGATGAAAGGAGATATTACAGGTAATGGTCCTGTTGATAGACAAAAGAGACAAGCATGGATAGATGCTGGCTATAGACCAAGACAGTTTAAATTAGGTGGTGTATGGATAGGTTATGATTCAATAGAACCATTTAACCAAATCATGTCCATCGTAGCTGATGTTGGTGATGCTAGTATGTTGATGGGTGAAGAGTGGACTGAACAACAACTTCAGAAAATTTCACTTGTTATTGCTCAAGGTATTACAAGTAAATCTTATTTCTCTGGATTATCTCAATTAGTAGATCTAGTTGGTGGTAAGCCTGGACAACAGAATAGGATACTTGCTGGTATCATGAATAACCAAATACCTTTAGCTGGTTTAAGGAATGATTTAGGTAAACTATTTACTCCTTATATGCGTGAGCTTAATACTGGTATTGGTGACTCTTTAAGAAATAGAAACCTTATATCTGAATACTTACCTGGGGATGACTTACCTATTAAATATGATTTACTGAATGGTAAACCTATTAAAGACTATGACTTTATGACTAGAGCATTTAATATGTTTAGTCCTATTTCATTGAACTTAGATTATAGTGCTGGTAGACAATTCTTATTTAACAGTGGATACGATGTTCGTATGTCTACATACTTCTCACCTATGGGTGATAACTTATCAGATAATCCACGTATAAGATCTATGTTCCAAAAGGCTATAGGTGAAACTAATCTAGAACGTAAGTTAGAGAAAATATCTGAAGACCCTAAAGCACAAGCTTCATTAAATAGAATGTATGCTGATATCCGTGCTGGTAAACGAGGTGACTTTGATGCATCTGATTACTACCATAACATGAAAATTGAACAGGTCTTCCAACAAGCACGTAAGACTGCATGGGCTAGAATTATGTCCGATCCTCGTATCCAAGAACTCAGATCTAGACAACTAGAAGTGAAGAAAAGGAAACTGAGAAAACAACAAGAAACTGTGAACATCCTCGCAATACCTAAATAATTATGGCAACAACCTTTGTAGACTATACTGGGGATGGGAATGCGACTAAAGCTTTTTCGTTTCCATCATACCAGGAATCCGATATAAAAGTAGAAGTAGATAATGTCATTAAGACTGTAACTACTCACTATAATATAACAAGTTACACTACTACAGGTGGTGGTAATGTAGAATTCACCTCAGGTAATATACCTGCAAATCCAGCAAAAATACGTATCTATCGTGATACAGATGTAGATACTGCTAAGGCAACCTACGCAGCTGGTTCATCCGTTAAAGCAGGAGACTTAAATAATAACCAAACACAACTTCTCTATGGTATACAAGAGGAGAAGAATCAAACAATAACAGCAGCTGATATAAAAGATGGAGCAGTAACCTCAGCTAAGATTGAAGATGGAACAATTGTTAATGCCGATATTAATGCGTCTGCAGCGATTGCCCTTAGTAAGCTGGGTACAGGAACTCTCCCGAGTGGAATTGCT
>VTLG01015305.1_pt1 | contig 13205 bp, 15 predicted proteins | sample 4694571 | NCBI WGS metagenome assembly VTLG01 (sample SAMN12604809, study PRJNA352737) | marine metagenome | biome: ENVO:00000447; feature: ENVO:00000209|ENVO:00000569|ENVO:01000036; material: ENVO:00002151; isolation source: viral sequences binned using virsorter ... | reverse complement strand
TTCATGTCTTCATCAGCGTCTTTCATTTTGCCTTCTTTCATGTCTTCGTCAGCGTCTTTCATTTTGCCTTCTTTCATGTCTTCGTCAGCTTCGTCTTTACCTTCGTCGACTGTGTCTTCTGAAACTTCTTCGCTTTCTTCTAACTCTAATTCGTTAAGAATTTCTTCCAAGTCTATTTCTTCATCTAGGTCGGATTCTTTCATATCCTCATCTTTTTCATCCTCACCGTATGACATTTCTTTCATGTCTTCATCGGCTTCATCTTCATCATACATCATTTCATCCATCTTGCCCTTTTCATCTTCATCGTAGTATTCCTTCATGTTTTTTTCATCTTCGTCATACTCTTCAGTTAGATCTTCGGACAATTTAGCTGATAACATAGATTGAAGTTTAGGTGTAAAAGCTTCTTCTAGTGCAGCTTTAGCATTTGCAAGAGCAACTTCACGGACAGCTTTAGCGTCAGCGATAGCTTCTTTTAAAATGTCTTTTGCCATTTTTTTTCAGTTTTTTCTCTTTCGAGTCTCGTTAATAAATTGTACGGGAAATAAGGTTATTAGGAACCTTAATAGGGTTATAAATTATCAGGGACGGCTTATTAGGAAGTCCGTATGTTACACAAATACATATATAAAGAGAGGGGAAACCAAAAAAGGCGCCATAGGCGCCTTTAATGTGTTATTTAATTAAAAATTACTTTTTAACAAAAAAGGACATTACGATTATTAATACAACTAATCCAACAAACCCACCATTACCTAGTGAATTTACTAAAGCAGTTAAATTAGCAACAACGTCCATTCCAAAAACTGATCCTCCTGTTAATACAAACCAAAGGATTGTTACTGGGATAACAGCCATCATTACAGACAAAAGTCCGCCAAAGAAACCTGTTACCATTTTCATTACATTTTCCATGTTTTCTTTTTTTTAATTAATACTTAGTTTAAAATTTGTAAGACAAACCTAGGTTAAAAGAACCTTCTCTCTCACCATTTTCATCTTCTTTTAAACCCACACTGTAGTTAGGTTCAACATGAAGTCCTTTCCAAACATCATAAGAGTAACCAAGACCAACTGTTAAGTTGTCCATCATCTCTTCTGTTGGAGCTTGAACAGAAACAAACAGGTTTTCATTCCATAAGTAACGTCCCCATACACCGTATGAATCATCACCTTCTGCATTTTCGCCTGCTCTTACTAAACCAACAACACACTTATCGTTTACCATGTATCCGATACCTAAGTTGTCAGTAAAATTTGTTGTACCCCATTCTTCGTTTAAGTCGCTGTCAGGAGTGTTTACAGTAGTTATTACCATAAATTGTGCTGATGCCGCAAAACTTGTAAAGATTGCTACAGCAAGTGTCATAATTAAATTTCTCATAATTTTTGTTTTAGTTAATATTTAGTTAATTGAAAACAGGAGCAGCTGACTACTACTCTTGTGCTTTGATGTACTTTTTAGTACTGTATATTTTTTAGTCTCTCATGAGATTTTTTATATTTTTGTAACCTTTATTGTTTGTGATACATATGACAGAATTTTTACTCAGCCACATTTTTTTAAGGGGATTTTAACATTTACATATACCTGTGTTATCACAGATAATATCACGTACTATATTATTTACGTTTGTATATTTATATTCTGATACTGAACTAGCTACACTTTCTTGTAATTCTTGAATTGCTCTTCCTGCGGGTTTCATAAACGCTCCATGTGTTGAAGGAGTACTAACAAAGTCAAAACATAATAATTCAAAATCGTCTTGTACTTCTACAGTACCATTACCACTTTCTTGTACTGAACCCATTCCACGAGAACTAATACCAACAGTAATTCCATTTCTGAATAATTCTTTAAGTATGTTACCTGCTGGAGTAGATAATACTTCAACTTCACCATAAACATCATCACCGACCATTTTAACTCTAATAACATTATGTGATACATTTTGTAGATTAATAACTGAAGATTCAGGGTGATCTAATTCCCCTAGTGCTCTTCTTTCTTTTACAGGACCTGCTATATATTTTTGAATTTCTCTTTCTAAAATTTCTTTAGGATAAACTCTACCGTTTTGGTTTTTAGCTTCTGCTCTTTGTATTACACCTTTAACTACTAAAGATCTATTTTCTTTAATAGATTGTTCTACTAATTGTCTATCTACATTAAATGGTCTGTATTCTGTTAATAGCATAATTAATTATCTTTTCGTTTTTTCTTAAATGCATAAGGTGTAGCGTAACCTTCACCTGCTCCTGCTTGGAATGAAGCGCCTGTACCTGTTGTACTCATTTCATCCATACTTCTTTGTTTTAAAGCAGCCATAATAGCAAATACAGCATCTTGTTCTGAATAATCATATCTTTTAGCCATTGCTTTAATAAAATTATTTACCTTTTGAGATACTTCTGGGTTAAGTGCTTCATTTAAATCTTCTTCTACTTTATATAATATTTTATGACCATCTATTTCAATTTTTCCATCTTTATGTAATTTTTCCATGTCAGACTTAGAAAGACTAAGAGTAGAACCCTTACCTTCTTTTAAACGTTGTTTAGATTGCCAATCGTGTATGTTAAATTTTTTAGCCATGTATTGTTTTTAATTCATTTACAAGTTCATAATAATTCAGTAAATTAATAACATTATCATCATGTACAGACGATTTTTTACATAAAGGTTTAATCATTAATTTAGTTTCGTTTAATTTAATAGCTACTGCTTTATCTTCAACCTTTTTAGAATATTTTGTAAGATCTTTTTTAACTGATTTTATTTCTTGATTTATGTAAGATTTAAGAGAAGGACTATTACTAACACTATTAACATATTCTTTTAACAATGTTTTTTGATTTTCTTCTAAGTTACTATATTTGCTATTAAATTTTTCAAGTAAAACTTTATAAGTAAGTAATCTAGTATCTTTATCTTGTTTATTGTAATTTTCTAAAACAACATCTTTTTTAGATTCTGATTCTTTTTTTTCTGTGATATGTTCTAAAAGAGTTACTTTAGAATTAACTATGGATAAAGCCGTTGCTTCTTTATTTTCTAATAAATTAAAAATAGAAGCCATTATTTTATAATTAGTTATTTTTGCTTTAAAAAAATCATTTACATTATATGTATCTTTAATTTCCTTAATTAAATTATATTTTTCTCTTCTTAGTTGGCTTTTATTTAGTCTTCCATGAGCTTTAATTAATTCTTCAATTAACATTGTAGCTTGACTATCTTTTGAATATTTTTGTGTAGCTAATGTATGATATATCTTGTACTCTTTTAATAATTCAGTTTTTGAATTAAAGTGTTTTTTTAAAAAAGATAACGATTTTGACTGATTACCTGTAATAGTGTCAGAAGTTAATTGTCTTGTTAAAAGCTCAAATAAAATCCCAGTATTTTTGTACTTAGAATGTTTTACTTTCATCTTTGGTAAATTCGAATTTATCTATATATAAATATAGGCCTATTTCTGAGGCTTAATATTTTTTTCACTTAAAAGTCCATTTTCACTCTTCTCATTTAAGACCTTTTTTTGGTTTTTAATTTTTTGAAGAGATTTTTTTAAATTTTGTGCTTCAAAAGTAGGGATTCTTGGAGAACTTCCTGGTTTTGAAGGTTGAGAAACTGATAATCCTTTTTTACCCAAGGGATCTCTACTAAAATTACCTTTATCAGAACCATAATTTTGTGGTTTTTCTACAGGACGTCCTGGATCTTTTTCATCATATCCTGTTGGTATTTGAGCAGGTCCTACTGCTTTATCTCTTTTATTGCCATACAATGAAGCTAAGTCATGAGGAGTTCCATAAGACATTCCTGATTCTACAGGATCGTTTCCTTCATTTTCTAATTGTGAAAGTCTAAACGTATTTAAAGCATCATCAACCATAGCATCTTTTTGTTCATTATATTGATCTGGAGATAACCCAAATACATTTTCATAAACCCAATCTTTACTAAATAATTTTTTATCAATCATATCACCTGCTACTGTTGTTTTAGCAGTATATAATTCAACTTTTTCTTGTTCATAAATGATTGATGGTGTAGTTAATTCTAATTTAAAATCAACTAAATCTTTGTCTTCAAATCCTTGTGAGTATAAATGCACTAATGCTATTTTAGTTAATTCTGATTCTACAATTCTTTGTACACGTTCAACTGTACGAGCAAATCTAACATCCATACCTGCTAGGGTAGATTTACCTTCCACACCTTCTTCATATCCTAAAAAGGGTTTAGGTATTTTTAAAGCAGCCATCATTTTATGTTTTAGATATTCTATATCTTGAGTACCATCATAATCTAAACCCTTTGTTGTTTCGATTTTAGTAGATGTATCATTACCTCTGACTGGTATATAAAAATCTTCAGTAATATTCTGCATATTATATTTTAAATTATAATCACCCGTTTCTCTATCTATGTATGGAGTTTTTTTCATTTTATTAACAGTTTCACTCATAAACTGTTCTACTTGATCTGGGGGGATAGCTCCTACATTAATGTAAAAAGTTCTTTTCTCAGGTGCTCTCATAATTCTATGAATTAACATAGCATCCTCCATTAGCATTAATTGTTTAAATACCTTTCTAGAGGGTTCAAGATATGATCTACCATAAGGAAGATAATTAGAATCTGTAAGTAATCTAAAATGTGCTACTTCATAATTTTCTAAACTAAATTGGTCTCTTCTAATTGTATTAGTAGCACCACTAGCTAAACCATTAGGATCAAGTGTAAACTTAACATAAGAAGGGTTTTCTGGGTCAGTTCCCTCTTCTCTTACTACTTCATATACAGATAAAGGTATAACATTATAAACTCCAAATTTTTCAGATACTTCCATTTTTAAATAAAAGTCTCCATATTTACACATATTTCTAATCCATGTAGATAAGTTAAATTCAATATTTAAAACATCATAAAATAAATTATGTAATACTTTTCTTACATTTTCATCTGATGAATTAATATTTAAAACATCTCCATATTCATTTCTATTAGTAGTTTCATCAGAGATAATATCTAATGCTGCTGCAATAATAGGATCATGATCCATAGCTTCATAATCACTATAAAGCTGTAGTCTCATTGACTGATAATTCAGTGTTGGGTTATATTGTAAAGAAGAACCTACAGGTTTATGTAAACGTGTAAATCTATCATATAATGAGTTAGAGGCTAAATTTCCATACTTCTGGATTCTGCCTGTATCCATTATCTTTAATTGTTTTCCACCAACGTTACGAATAATAACGTCATTTGAAAATAATCTTCTTAATCTGGTAAATAAACTAGTGTCTGCCATTTATATTGTTTTTTAATACATATTAAAGAAGCCAAGTTAAATCCTCAGTTCCCTTATTTCCTAAATCTTGTGTCCAACCTGCTTCTTTTTTATTTACACCTCCTTGATAAATAGTAGGTGCAGCTTTAGACCAATTTTTTAAAGCCGCTCTTGTAATGTCAACTCCTTGTTGAGCAAATTTAAGAGCTGTGTCTCTAACATAACAAGCTGTAGCTAAAGACATTACTAAATCATCATTATATCCTATTTGGGCTTCTGCTCTTCCATTTTTCCAAATAAAAGTTCTCATTTCCTCTAAAGTTCTTTTTCCTTGAATAGTAATTGCTTTATCTCTTAAATAAGCATCTAATTTTCCTATAGTTAAGGGACGGGTTTTCATACTCATTGTAAAACCAGGAACCATTTTAGATGTATCTGTTATATCGTATCCTTTAGCTAAAAAAGCATCAGCACTTGTTGCTGCGTCTCCCTTAGGTGAATAATATAAATTATTATATCCCTTATCTATAACTACTTGTATTGTATTCCATCCTATATTTGCATTTTCAATTACAAGTAAAGCATTATTATATTCTGTTGCAATTGAAACTAACATATGTCCAAATTCTTTTGTACCTATTTGACTTTTAAATTCACCAATTTGTTTAGCTTCTTCAATATCAATAATATGAAATGCAGAATAATCTAGAGAATCTCCTCTAGCTACATCAGCTGTTATCATATATTGTCTTGTATAATCTGGATATTCCCAAATATGTAATCCTCCTTCTATACCTCTTCTTTCTATAGGTTCACATATATTTGTAGATTCAATAAAATTCATCATTTCAGATTCAAAAACAACATTACCAGAAGTTGTAAAATCACAATCACATTCTTGTGCTGCCATTCTAGTACCTAATTCGTCGTCTTGTTGTTGTCTCCAAGCTTCATTTCTTTCAGGATGTACTGTCCATGGTAATCTAATAGGAATAAATCCGTTAGCTCCTTCTTCTGCTTTAATCCACATTCTATGAAAAAAGTTACCTGTGCCATTTGGTGTGGAAAGTACAATTGCTTTACCCCCCGTTGATAGAGTTTGTTGTGATGAACCCCAAATTTCTTCTATTCTATTTTCTTCAATAAAGGCGGCCTCATCAATAATCAGTAAAGAAATTGCTTCTGATCTACCAGCATCACTTGCTGCTGATACTGCTTTAATTTGAGAGCCATTTTTTAGTCGTAATGCTAATTTATTTTTTTCAGTAAAACCAATTTGTAACCAAGAAGGTAAATTATCATACATAAATTTAACTTTTGTTACTAGGTTTTTAGCTGTATCTTGTTTTGTTGCAACAACTAATATAGATTTATCTTTTTGGAATATCATCATCCATAAAGAAATACCCGCAGATAAAGTTGAAATACCTAGTTGTCGAGATTTTAGAATAATATTTCTATCATTCTTTTGTAGTAAATTTAATGTACCCTCTTGAAATGGGTATAAGTTAAACTGTACACGACCCCTAGTTGGGTGTTGGATCCAACAATATTTTTTCATAAAGTATACAGGATCCTTAGCACATTTAATGTACTCCTGTTTTATTATTTGTTTTATATTTTGCTGAGCCATGTTATATGTTATACATATAAATCTATTGTTGATTTAATTTGTTTTATACGCTCTTCAGTAGTTCCTGAGATTGTAACTACTTTACCAGGCATTAATCTATACATTCCTAATATAGAAGATATTTTTTTATGAATGTCTAATCTATAATTTTTATTTGTTTCCCTAACTCCATTATCTTCAATAGGAATAGAAAGATCATCTATATGAAATATAATATCATATTCTTTTATAAGATGCCATAAAACCCCACTTATATGTTGTTTTTCAGCTTTACTCATTGATTTAGATAACTCACAAAAAGCCATTACATCAATAATAGTTCTATCTGTTATAATATTTTCTTGCATTAATTCAGCTGCTCTTTCAGCTGCAAATACTAATTGACCCTTTAAAGTACTATCTGTGTTTAAAGGTATTCCTAATCCACTTAAATATTTAGAACGTTCTGTTCTAAATGTATAGTCTTTAAACTCAGGTAACTCTTTTAATGCTTTTACTAGTGTAGTTTTTCCTACACTCATTGTTCCACAAAAACCTATTTTCATATATTAATGTCTTGCTGTTCCTTTATGTGCTGGGTTTTTATACCAAGGTAAACCCTCCTTACCTTTCATAATTTCATTCCATGTTTCATAGTCATATTCAATACCATTTAAATAATATTCTTTTCTTTTTTGACTTTTATTAACTAAAGCAGGACCTTCTTCACTATGAAATAATGCTTTATTTCCAAAATCAACTACGCGTGCTCGTGTTTTAGAACCATCTTCTTCAATTTTATAAACTCGTCTTACTTTAGTTTTAGGTTTAATCCATTTTCTAATGGCTTCTAGTTCTTCTTTTGTTACTTTCATATTTTAAAAAATTGAGTGTTCATGATAATCAGGATATCCTTTTTTTACTTTTAATAACGCTTCAGCAACATATGTACCCTGAGCTCCTGATACTGTAATACCCCTTGCTGATAATGCATCACCTACAAAATATACATTAGGAAACCTAGTAAGACTTAAATCTTCGTAATTAACTAATGGTTCTGGTGATAAATATTTTACTTCAGGCATATAAATACCCCAATCGTTTCCTAATGTTGGGAATACTTTTTCCATATCTTCAATAAATTCGTGAATGTATGAAGCATAATCACCAATAGCTTCCCATAATGGATCCATACTGTTTACAACGTGTGTTTTTACATAGTCACCTTCTGATGTTTTTGAAGGTACTCTGTGTGATGGTGAATAAAATAAACCTACACCCTCATGTTGTAATTTTTCTACTGCTGCTCTTGACCAATCAAATGGTTTATCAATATTTCTAATTTCCATTAAAATACCAAAATTAGTCATATCATTTCTGTATGATTCATCTTTTTTAGCATGACCATTATAACTTATATCTCCATAAGTATGTTCAGCAGCTACATAAGCAGCATTATTATTAGTACAAAATGATCTTAATGACACACCTTTATCATCATATTTCCTATATAACTTAAAATCATAAGATACATCAATTAATTTTTGAAAATGTTTTTGTGGTGCTTCAAAACGCACTCCAATTTGTACTGATTTGGGTTCTGTAGGTAATTCATATTTTTCTGCTAATGCTTTGCCAAAATCGATACCTGATTTACCTACACCAAAAATAAGTTGATCATAATAATGATGATTATCTTTATTACAAAATACTAATTTTTTATAAAAATTAATATCTGTTACTTTAGTTTCCCAATGAAATTCAACACCATTATCAACTAAATAATTGTACCAATTTTTACCAATTTCATGTAAATAATCTGTACCAACATGCCATACAGGAAATAATCTTAAACCAAAATATGGTTTAATAAAGTCAGGTTCTGCTACTGGATTAGAACATTGTACTTCTTCTGGTTTAGGATGAAATCTTTTAAAATTATTAATAACTTGGTCCATTAATTCCATAGCTTTTTCATCTCCACAGTATTTAGATAACTGACCACCTATTGATGTATGGTAAGTTAATTTACCATCAGACCAACCACCAGCACCTAACATACCTGTCATTACTTCTTCAGGTAATCTATCATATGGATTTTTACCCATATCAATAATGGTAATTTTTCCTTCAAAATTATTATCTACTAATTTAGTTGCTGCATTTATACCTGCAACACCTGCTCCTACAATTACTACTTTAGTCATTCTTAATTTTATTTTTAGTTAATATATAAAAAAAAGTGACCCAATCCAAATGATTGGGCCACAGCTCCTTTCTTAATTTTTTAAATCGTCCGGCTATGAATCGGACTAAATGTTTTTAGCAATCACAATCGCAATCGCATTTTAGTTTTGAATTACACCAACCAATACATAAATTTCTAAATGTTAGTGCATATACTAAATCACAAATAAATCTTTTCATAATTATTTAGTTTTTTTATTTTATCTAGTTATAGTTTTAATAGTACTTCCATCTGCAAAAGCTGTTGCTAAAGTACCTACTCCTTCATCTCGAAGTGCTTCTCTTATTTTTCTTCTAGTGTATCTATCAAATCCTTGAACTTTTTTTATTAATCTTCTTGTCTTTCGGTCACTTGTATCAAAAGATCGATTACCATTTTTTAATTTAAAAGGACCTAGAGGTTCCGCTGTTCTTATTGCATTACTAATAAAAGAAAGCTTGTCACCAAAAACATTTGCTGTAAAACCATCTCTACTATATTTAAGTTTTTCAAAAGGGTGTTTACCCAAACCAAAAATTTCTTTTTGAATTTCTTCTCTAATTATTTGTCTTAATTGTGATTTTTTCATAATTATTTAATTTTTTTTCTTTTTTCCATTGTACGACCACCAAAATAGGCACCAATGACTGTTATTAATACTAATTGTAATAAATCAGTCCATTTTTCTTCTACTACAAAGTTAATAGAACCCGCATCAATAAATATCATTAAAACTGTACAAACCACTAAAAATACTAAAACTAATGGTCTTACATTTTTTGATAACCATGAATCGCTATTCATGTCTGCCTTCCAACGATCTGTGATGTTTTTTTCCATCTCAATTTCGTAGTTAGCTACTAATTCTTTAACTTTTTGCTCTGCAGCAAGTTTTTCTTCTTTTGATGTATGTAGGTTATCTATTACACCTCCTACACCTTTTACTAATTCTGCGGCTCCGCCGCCAAATAATTTATCTAACATAACGTTTTATTTTTTATTCGTATTTAAAATTGTCTTCAAAATCTCTAAGTAATAAATTACCTTTTAAATATGCCTCCATTTCCATTTTTCTCATATGTTCATCTTCTTGTGCATATTTTGGGCTTGAGGCATCACCCATTTTTAAATCACCCCTTTCATTTTGTACATGATGTATTAATTCGTGACAGTAAGATCTTAAAATATCTTTGGGGTGTCTATTTGTTGTATAAACTACTATTGTTTGTGTGTCTGGTTTATAAAAAGCTGTTCTACCAAAAAGCATATTTCCATTTTTCTCATCTTTACGTAAGATAAGTTTAGGCGCTTGTTGAATATCATATTTTTCTTTAGCGTCTTCGTATAATGCTTTAAATGCCCTTTTAAATTTCATTATGCTTCTGGTTCTTCTGCTGGTTCGTCAGCTGGTGCTTCTGGTTCTGTTGCTGTGTCACCTCCTGTATCTCCCCCTGCGTCTCCTGCCTGATCCCCCGTGTCTTCTTCTCCACTACTTGGAATAGGTTGAGTTAATAATCTATTTAATTCTTTAATTGCTTCAGCATTTTCTTCTCTATCCATTAAGAAGTAAGATTTGGATTTTATTTTAGCTACAATAGATCTTTCTTCAATATATAAATCAAAATCTTGACCATTATGTAAAAATATTCTATATGATGGAGGAATTGTATTTGCTGCTTTTACATTATTAACATATCTAATAAGAGGTCTTAATTTTAAGTCATTAACTAAAGCACTTCTAATTTCTACAGGTAAAGGATATTTCCTCATACCTAAATCCTCAGATAGTCTTTTAATTTCTTTTCTTATTTGTTCTCTAAGTATTTTCATAGTTATGGTGCTACAAAGCTTCCTCCTGGTTGAGATTTATAAGCTAAAACTCCACCTGCTGCTAATTTAAAAGAATATATTGGAGCAACTATATCACCTCCAGAACCCGATATGATAAACGAGCTTGTAATGTCGTTAGTAGGGCCTATTGCTGTTCCATCTGCTATATTAAATTTACCAATAGTCATATGTGAAATTTTTACAAAGGGTGATGAGTCTGCAGATCCTCCTTCCGTTATGGGTTGAAGTTTAATGAAGCTTCCTGTGTGTTCTCCCTCATCTATTATTAATTCTACTCTATTAACGTTTTCCATAGTTATTTATTTTTTCTTTTGTTTATTAATTGCTTTTGATACTGCTTGGCGTCTATTTTTAAGATATTTATCTGTTTTATCTACTTTACCATCATTATTAATATCATCATCTTCTTTCCCTACAGGATCTAATTTTTCATTTGCTAATCCAGAAGCTAATTGTTTTTCTTCTTCCATTCCATAATTTTCTGAATTATTTGCTATATTAGAAGCTGAATTTTTATATTCTGTTTCACTCATTTCTAGTTCTAGTTTCATTCTTTTTAAACCTTCATATTGTTTTCTTGCTTTACCTACAAAAGCTTCTGGAATTTGTGTTCCTCTTAAAGAATATTCTCTAACAACTTCTTCATCTGTCATTCCTTTATCAAACATTTCAAAGAATTTTTTCATAGCACCTTCCATTAGAGTAGCTCTTTTCTTATATTTGTCCATATGCTCCATAAGATTATCTTGAGCTCTTACCATTTCATAATCTAAATAATGATAAACAGCGGACATCATACTAGATGCTTTAGTTAATTTAGCTTGTACCCAAGCTGGTAATTGTGCACCATCACCTAACATCATAGATAATTTATCTACGTATTTTTTCATTTTATACATTTGTGATTTTGCCATTCTACCCTCATGATCATGCGTTTCTCCTTCTTTTTGCATTTCTGCTTCTTTCTTTTTTTCTTGGGCTGCTTTTAATGCTAATTGAGCTGCTTTAATTTCTTGGTCAGCTGCCGTTACTTTTGCCATTGCAGCTGCTCTGTCTTCTGTTTCACCCTCTTTTATGCCAAATTTTTTCTTAACAAAACCAGATACTCCTGGTCCTAAAACTTTAGTTAATGCTAAAGCACCTCCAGTTACCTTTCCTGCTGCTACATGGTTCATTACTTTTGAAAGTAATTGTTCTAGTTCCATTTGATTATTAATTTTATCTACATTTTTTAAAACTATATCTACATCACCTAAAGTTTTTTGTTTTTGTTCGTCTTCTCTAATTTTATTTTTCATATCGTTTCCGAATTTATTCATTGCTAATGCTTGTAATTTATTTATATCTTTTAATCTTTCTGGAAAAGGGAAGCCATATCTTGCTCTAAAGAAATTTTTCCAAAATTCTGGTGTTTTAACTGGATCTTTAGCTCCATTTACCATGTCAAATATTTTTTTAAGTCTTGGAGCCATTACTTCAGGAGCCATGTCCATTTTAACTCCTGTTCTAAATAAAGGTGCTTCCATTACTCTTTTTCCTAAGTTACCCTGTTCATCAAACTTATTTAAATCTCTTATGTAAGCATTAGTGTCAACAATATATTGACCTAAATCTTCTTCTTTTTCAGTGCCCTTGTTTTTTGTAATACTTAACATTGTAAATTTAGGATTTCTAAAGTCCTCATAATTACCATTAAAATGTTGTGTTTGGTAAATAAAATACTCGTCCTCTAAGCCTTTTGTTTCATGATACTGCATATGAACAAAAGTATTATTATAAGCAGATTGTTCAGTCCAGTCAGCGTGTTGTTTTACTCTAGCTTGAAATGCTTTATCACTTCTGGAAGCCATACCATGAGGAAATAAATCTTCTACTTCCTTTTGTTGGAACATATCGCCTGGTTTTTCTTTTTTAGGGTATATTCCTTCCTGACCATAATCAGTAAATTCTTTTAAATTTTCATCTTCCATTACACCTGGTGGTCTACCTGTTTTAGTAAATCTACTTTTATATTGTCCCTGAGATGTTAAAGTAGCATCTCCATAAGCGTCAGCACCTACTTCATTAATAGTATCTTTAACTAATTGTATGATATCTTTCTTTTTCATATTATTTTGTTTCAAACATACCTCCTCTTGGATCTCTATTAGGATAAACTCTGTTTGCTGGTTCTTTTCTATAATGATTACCCTCAGCACCACCATAAGGG
>VTLG01013598.1_pt1 | contig 13205 bp, 18 predicted proteins | sample 4694571 | NCBI WGS metagenome assembly VTLG01 (sample SAMN12604809, study PRJNA352737) | marine metagenome | biome: ENVO:00000447; feature: ENVO:00000209|ENVO:00000569|ENVO:01000036; material: ENVO:00002151; isolation source: viral sequences binned using virsorter ... | reverse complement strand
CTTTTGTTTGCGGGCAATTTCTTTATTTGCCTCGATCCCTGAATTCCAAAGAGTGGAGTTATACTCCGCCAATGGGTCTTTCTGACCAAGAGTTGTCAGAGAATTTTCGATGTACCACCCACCTGGGCCCTGAAATCCATGATTGAAAACACGCACATAGGGCATATCTTCATTATTGGGTGCAGGAAGAAAACGGATAACTGCATATCCATTTCCAGATTTGTCGAGTTCCGCTTTCCAGAAGCGGTCATCTTCCCGACTAAAATTGTTTTGAGGGTTATTGATTTTGTCCACTTCCGATTGAAGTTTTTCCAGATCGGATTTTCGGGACTTCTTGAGGGATGCAAATGAACTTGCCATTTTATTCTCCTATTTCTACGTGTTTCGGATTATCCACTTTATTCATAATGTAATTCTACTTGTTTTTTCAGTATGTCTACATATTTCTGCTTATTCACAACCACGAATGGAGCATAATTATTACACATACTATATAGTTCCGGCCACATGACCGATTCCTCTATTTTCTCATTGAATTTAGAGGTAAAGTGAAGTATGGAATCTAATATTAAAAAAGTTTCCAACGACACTTCTTCACCAAATACATGGCGAAGTACTGGTGGATGTTGACCACCCACAACATCAAAAAGTGAATTAAATTCATCATATTCATTAAACAATGAATCGATTTCACTTTCAAATACGTATGGAAGGCCTTGAATCTTTGCCTTCCATGTAATATAATTTTGTCTACCTTCTGGTGAAGTAAGATCACCAACCCAAGAATTTTTTGATTTAACAAAATTAGAAACAAAAAATCTTGTAATCTCATCATCTTTATAAATCTTCGATAATCTTATGAAATGATGTCTGTCTCTTCGTTTTTCAAATGAAGATTCTTTTGCACGAACTCTTCCATTGAACTTGAAGAAGTCATAATCTTTTTTATTAAAATGTTGTTTAAGTGATAAGTATTTCTGATAAACTTCAAAAGGTGTCACTTGATAAATCATATAGGGAGTTTTGCTGTCTTAGGCATAAAATTCAACTGTTCGGCCTCTTCCCTTAATTTAGTTTTAGTTTTAGTATTAACCAATCCTGCGACTGTTTCCGATTCAAGACCATTTTCTTCTGCATGATATAACATTGCGTCGAGATAACTCATACTGGTTGTTTCAACCAATTTTTCAATCTCTTCATTATATTTTTCAGATGTGTACATATTAAGTAACTCTTTCACTTTATTATATCTCCATTATAACAGATTATACGAAATTGTCAAGTTAAATTGTGTCATTATTTCCATTTTGTGACACATTTTCAGTTTCCTTTTGCTCAGGATCATCTTTATCTTTAAACCAGTAATCGGTTGACTTAGCAAGAACAGCTACGTAGGCTCCAACCATGATATTCACTAGATCGCGACTTGCTTGTGGCAATTCTGCATAAAACAATAACCATACTAAAAACAAAAAAGTAAGTACTACAATAAGTGACAAAGAAAAACGTGCCCACCAATTCAACTTCTTTCTTGTTTCAATTTTCTCATACCTCAATGCTTCCATTGGATTTTGCTCCCATAATTTTTCTTCCGAACTATCAATAAATTCGGTTTCAGTATTAATTTTATCATCACCTATTCGGTTTTTTCTAGTTGCCATTTTACTTTCCGTTAAGTGTGTAGTGGGGAAGATTCTTCTGTTCCCAAGTGATCTTCCCCAGGCTTTCACCAACTCGGCTATCTACTATGCAGCAAGTGCATAAGAAGATGCGGGTGTATAATCAGCATTGTTTGCGATTATTATGGTTGCACTTTCACAGTCGTGGCTCAACTGGGTATCTCCTTTGGTCTTTATCTCTATCAGTCGATCACCCATTTTCGCCCCCATCAATTACACAGTAAGCATTTCTAAAAATTCTAATAAAATAACAACTACAACGATGAATAATGTCCACAATGCCAATCTACTTGTGTCATTCATCTGCTCCTATGTATTTGGTGGAGGCGGCCAGAATCGAACTGGCGTCCTGTCTAGTTTATTTCACCAACCTCATCAATACCATAAATATTTATCTCATTCCTTGTTTTTGAAATGATATGCATCACAAATCGATTTAAGTTCACGAATATAGTCCAATGGATTATACTCTCTCCAATCAATAAAAATATCTTGATCCATCATATGATTATATTTTTTTGAATCAAATCTTATAAACGAACATATAACAATCTTCTTGGGAATCATTCCATACAGTTCATACAACATTCTACTGTAGGCAGTTCCCTGAAGGATATATGAACGTAAATACTCTTCCTTTTTAATATATGTTGCAGTTTTCCAATCAATGATGGCCAGTTCTCCATTATACTCTGCAATCAAATCAGTAGTTCCTGCAAGACGGAGATCATCCGACCACATAGAAAGTTCAATACCACGAATATTATCTATTCTTTGATCAATTTCAGACAATCCCAATTTAATGAGTTCTCTATTTTCATGAGGAATTCCTTCAAAATAATTCTCTTCTCCACGTAGATATTTTTCAATAGATCCATGAATACGAGTTCCACGTTTTGCGGCCCTTGTTGATATTTTTTTGGCCTCTTCTTCCCCGACTTTTGCTTTCCATGCATCAATGCCTGGTTTTGTGACCATATAATACAACATATTTGTGACCGATGCATAAGTGCCATTCGGCCCATGATATACTCTATCTGATCCTGTATTGTCTTGTTCGATTAAATCTTTTTTATTTTCTAGTAGATCATAATTAAATGTCTTCATAAACAAATCGGTGGAACTTATTAGGCTCCACCGATATTAAATCACTCATTGCAGATAATACAACAAGTTTCCAATTGAAAAAGGTGTTATGAATAAATCTTATTCCATTAAAATTTTTTCATATTTCCTAATATTATTGTACTTTTTTCTCGTTGCATGGGTTATTGAAGTAGATAGGCCACACTCCTTTCTATTTGAAATTAATGTACATCTATTGTGTTTCCTCTATGATGTTTTTTAAGTTCACGGAGCTTATCTCTAAATCCTTCATCTGGTTTCTTTCCTGCAAAATGCCACGGATCTCCAATCACAGGCGTGGCAAGTTTTAGAATTATTTCACTTTCGGAGCATTTTGGACAGGGCTCCTTAGTGGGTTTCTCTCTTTCACTAATTCTCATGCTAATTTCAAATTCATGATTGCATGACTTGCAACTGTAATCATAATATGGCATTTTCTCTCCTACCAATATGTATATTCACTAACTTTTCTTTACTCTTCTGACCAATTTAAATGGATCACAAGAATGATCACCAACTGGCCACTCTTCAAGTCCAGTTGCTATACAATCTATTCCAGTACCAGTTGAACCAGTTCTATTCATATCTTTATCATACCAATTCCCTGCACTATCCGAATAATATCTATATCCATTCTCACAAGCAGAAACACATTTCATTAAAACTCCAACCCAAGAACGATTTTTCTTCTTTTCTGGTTTCTTCTCATGATGTACAACAATTTTTGGTTTTGTCACAGTTGTATTATAATTCTCAACAACAACTTTTCGTGTTATTGTAATACAATCTGGACATTCGCCAGTTTTAGGATTCATCCAACATCCTGCAATCGCTGGACAAACTTCCTCTGTAATATATTCAGTTTTTACTTCATATGCAATTGCGGATGTACTCACCAAAATTCCAAATAGAATATATGACATCGATTTCTTCATAATTACCTCTTCTTTTAGATTACATTATATTATAACCTATAGAAACACTAATGTCAAGTTTTTTTATCTCCTATTTCGAGTTTTTGCTTTATAAAAAATGTGTCTATCAATAGATGCCACCTTTTTGTGTTGATAACTCCAACTTGGATATTGCTCCATCCAATTTGCATGATAATGTGTGGCTCCGTCTGTTATGTCTATTAATATTCTTCGTTGATGTTTTTGCATTATGAGAACTGCAAGTTCTTTTGCATCTTCCCATGTTCTGCCTGGATTGGGATCATCTCCACGCCCATCACAATACCATGAAAATTGACACATATCCCTTAACGGATACCATTCGTCTTTTTTTGCATTGTATCGATGTTTGCCCTCTTTAACTACTCCACATACATTATTCGGATAGTGTTCAGAATTCATCCGATTGAGTGTTACATTTGCAACTGCAAGTTTCCCTGCCGTACTTTCCACACCGGCCTCAAAATAGATATTCTTAGCTAGACAATCAACATCTTGATTGGAATATCTAATATAATTAAGAGTTTTTACTGGTTTGAAGTAGTAATCACTCGATGAAATTTTTGTTCCTGAGACATTACTATTCGTAGGTGATGTGGTTAAGAATATTACAGTTAAAAGAGCAAGTAGAAATTTTCCTACTCTTGCTACCATATTCGTACCTTGTTTTGGTTTATCATTCATTTCACCTTTTTTCATATTATAGAACATATAACCAAATTGTAGTTATATTTATATAATTTACACTTTAATTCATTTTATATCTTCTATTCACATGCCTTATTTTTACATCATCATGATCATGAATATAAACCTCTTTGATTGGGCCGTCAATGTTTTTATCCCAATAATCAAGAAATTCAGTTATTCTTGGGTATTTCGGTCTTTGATCTTCTGTCTGCCATACGAATTCGTTCACTATGTTCAAATAATCTGGAATATAGTATACTACTTGAACGGATGCAATCGTCCATTTCTCTATGATATAGACCAAGATTATCCCTTTCCAGTTGATCCGAATCCTCCATCTCTATCAGTTTTTCTTTCGGGCCGTTCATGAACTTCCATCATCACATATGGTTTTTCTTGAACTAACTCTGCCTGACAAATACGTTCTCCGTCTTTTACAAATTGTTGAAAACCACTAATATTGTATACCATCATAAAAACCGGCTGTACATAATCAGAATCAATAATTCCTACATTATTTGCAAGAGTCAAACCTTGTTTTAATGCAAGGCTCGATCTTGGATATAAACGAATTGAATGTCCCATTGGAATATCAAATATTAAACCAGTAGGAACTAACATTCGTTCTGTTGGATTGATTTGCACCCTTCCTTTTACTACTTTTCTCTCTCTTATCTCTATGTCTTCGTCTTGGTGATTTATGTATACTCTTACTACTGAATCTTCTGCTAAGTAAGAGTGCAAATCAAAACAGGCCGAACCTTCTGTGGCTCGGAGAGGATCTTTTACCTCTGAATCTAATTTATAAAATAGAAGATCATTCGACATTCTCATCAGCGTCCCTCTTATTTCCGATATTATATTTTGGAGTTAAATCCCATTCATCTTTCTCCTTGAAAGACAAGATCTTTAACTGGCTCAATGGAACTGTAGGTTCTGATGATTTATTTGGTTCTACTAGATCTATTAACTCCCATTCTGTAAGAAGATTAGCAATAGTATTGCGTCTTGCTTCATCATTCTCTGAAAAGTTGGTTGTTTTTCCGTCTAATGCAAATAATTCTTTAAAATGTACTATGTAATATTTTCCCTGCTTGTGCAGGATATGACATGATTGAAATAAGGTTTTTTCTTTTCGTGATGCGATCCCGATTCTTGTAAGGGTTTCTCGTACCTTTAAAAAATCATCAGGCTCTTTTAATCTCACTTCAATCATCGATTGGATGATTATTTCACTCATTTTTTCCTTTCAAACCACCTGTATCAATTCGTTGTTTAATAATGTCTAATTGCGAGTCATTGAGTAAAGTAATGTATTCTCTTGCTTTTGTATAACTGCATTTATAGTATTCCTTGATATTTTCAAGGACTTCATTACCATCTCTTTTTAACCATTTTCCATACCTTTTTTTAGGTCTTATACTATTTAGAAAAAAGTCAAATTGGAGCTTCGAATCTGCATGGTTGTGAAAGTTCATTTCATTTGCATATAGAACTGTATCATGGTTAAAACTTAAACCACGATTAATAATAAAAGGTTTATATTCCTTTTCTAACTCAGGTTTTTCATCAATCAAATTGGTTTTACCATGATTGATTTGGTTAATAAAATCAAAAGGGCTCATGACATAAAATCCGAAAGGGTTGATCTTACTTTAGTTTTATTTAATTCACTATGAAATTCTTCATGTCCTTCCAAAGAATATTTAGAACCATCGAAACCTTCTAAATATTTTTCCATTTTGGACTTAATTGTTTCATCTGGAATAAACAATCTAGTATGGCGAGATGTGGGATCATCTTTCAATCCAAATTGTAAGACCCATCTACGAATGGTTTCCCATGAATTACCACCCATTCCATCAACCATTTTTGGATGTGTTTGGAATAGGAAATCTTTTTTATATTCTAAATCATTGAGAATGAAATATAACCAAGGCTTACAAAAAGATCCTTCAACATCTTGAATCTTAGTGTGTTGCCAACTATTAATCATGGCTTGCACAAGATTGTCTCTAAATACCATATCATGTTTTGGTATTTGATAAGAAAAATCATTAGGCATATTTTGTATCAATCTTTGAAATTCTTCCTTAGTTTTGAAAAAGTAAGGATAGTTATTACCAACAACTTCTCTCATCATAGGTGAATCATACACCAAAGTAGGTGTTCCCACCTGTATTGGATCTTGTACTGATAAATTCCAAGTTGCATATCCTTTAATCCATGCAACTGAAGCATAAGATCCTCTTAAAAAATCTGAATACAATTCCAACGAACCAAGTCGAGATTTAGGAATTCCTTCATATGCATATTTAAACCTACCAGGCTCAAATACGGACTCTTCTTGATTTCCTTCCAATTCTTCCAATCCAGTTGTTTCAACTGGTGAATATCCAGACAATGGTTTTTTAACTTTTTCATCGGTGACTAAAACTTGATACTCTTCAGGCAATCCTTCCATCATCTTATGAAGATGTCTTGCACCAGTTGTGTCATTCCACCTATGATTAAATGCAATTATTTTCTTTCCTTCTGGTGGACTCCAATACTCTCCATTTGTTTGTGGAAGTGGTTTTGCTTTGAGTGGCATTTTTGCAATCTTATCCATCAAAATCTTTTCATCTGGACTCAAAACGTGTGGTGTTCCTTGTCTTGTACGTGCCTTCTTTTTAAAATTGGATAGAATATAATCCGTACTAGCATCAGAATGAAAAAAGATTGTACTACATCTATCAATGGCTTCAAATTGTCTAAAGAATGTTGGGGGAAACGCTGGTGCAGGACTTGATGCAGTACAATCAACCCAATGAAAAAATGAGAATCCATCTGTATTGGTTTGACCATATCTAATCGACAACAAATTCCAAAGAACATTTGTAAGAATTTCTGGTTGATGAGTAAATACAAAATCAATATCAATTGAAGATGTTTCTAATGTAATAAACTCTCCAGGCCGAAATTCAACTTTTTGTCTACCAGAAAAAATTCGACAAAATGTTCTACCATCAAAATTAGCACGATTTTGCATAACCGATTGTGGATATGGAAATGGTATCATTGTAACATTATCCATCGAATACAAACGATCAGAAGGAGAGAGAGTGTTCAATTCTGGTATCATGATATAATGATGACACATTGGTAAAAAATCAACTGTATCCATCATCACTTTCCAGTTTGAACACCTCTCTACTTCATACTTACTTCCCTTCCATCTAACAGGAGAGGCTACGTGCAAAATACGTTTTCCAAAAATCGGTACTTTGCCATATTTTTCAAATAATTCACTCATACAAACTCACATTCTGCCATTAACTCAACTAGGCATGCTACAAGATTAACTTCTTGATCTGCAACAAATGCAGATTTATATTGATAATCTGCAATAATTAAAACTGCTTGTGGTATAGAAGATTTTTCTAATACTTCATACAGTTTATCATAAATTTTACGATATACAGTTGCAGGATCATTATCAACATTCGTTACAACCCATTGTCTCATATTCTGAAAATTCTTTTCTCGTAATGCGGAAATTAATTGATTTAAATTTAACTCTCCTATATTTGCAAGAATTCCAGAATTAATTTCACCAGATGTTGAATATCTTTGCAACTCATTTATCACTCTCCGAAAATCTGGAAAATGTTTATTAATTAGAGCTGCAACTACATCTTTATCATATACTATACTATGTTCAGTAAGTATTTGATCACACCGATTTAAAAACTGCATTGCAATTTCTGGTTTCTCTTTTTTATCAAGAGTGAAATCCACAACTGCACAACGAGAATGAATCGGATCTATAATTCGATTTTTATAATTACAAGTAAAAATAAAAGAACAATTCTCTGCAAACTTTTCAATAAAGTTTCTCATGGCCGGTTGTACTGAATCTGGATTCATATAATCCGCTTCATCAATAATAACAACCTTACGACCACCACCAAGAGAAATAGTCGAACAGAATTGAGTCAATTTGGTTCGCAGGGTATCAATCATTCTACCCTCATCTGAACCATTAATGATTATGTAATCGGAATTTGTTTGTTCACAAATTGCTCGTGCTGCGGTTGTCTTACCAACTCCTGACGGCCCAGTAAACATGAGATTGGGAATCTTCTCTTCTTTGACTACATCAGATAAAGTATTTTTTATCTTATTTGATAAGATACAATCATTGATGGTTCTAGGTCTATGACCCTCAACCCATAATAAAGAATCTGTCATGATCACCCTTCATATGAAGAATTTTGTTCTAATGCAATCCAATATTGAAGTGAATCGGTCTTTCTTTTAAAATGTGAAATACGTTTAGATGAAAGTGAAACATCATAATCCCCTTCCATTATTTTATTAAGATTCTCAGTTTTGAAAATCATACGAAATGTCTTGTCTGTTTGTCCAACTATAGTAGAAAATTTATCAGAACTCGTATTTCCAGTATCAGACACTACAAGTTTAATATTTGACCCATCTCCTTCAACCACTACTTCTGGTAAACCCAACGTATTGGCTGCATTAACAGTTGTTTTGAAATGCTCTTTTGTCATTTCAAATTGTATTTCTGGATCTGGAAATGTTATTTCTTTATCTGGTGGTGTTTGAAACATTGAACTACTTCCACAATAACGATAGATAGCAGAATGTTTATCATCACTAATTGATACACCATTCTCATCAAAATCCAATTCTGGATCATTGAAAAGTGAAAGAGTTCCCAAGAAACGATTCAATTCATAGATAGGAAATGTTCTTGAAAATTCTTCTTCTATCTCAACTGAGGCCAGAATTGTATTCAAAGGTGAAACTGTTTTGAGATGTTTCCCCTCACGAAATTCAATACTTTGATTGATATTCGCATAATTTTTTAACAGATTAGTTGTCCGTTCACTTACTTTCATTTATATTCTCCGATTCACGTTTATAATAATTATCATGTAGGTATAACATAATAATAACATAATGAGCGACTTTTGTCAAGTCATTTCTATTAAATCCACCCTTTTTTCCATATCTTTGAGCATATTTAATAATATTACCGATACAAAAACCTTCACCATGTCCTGCATCTGCAATAAATTCTGTTGATTGTATTTTGTTTTGAGCATAATGGGAAGAATAGGTCTTATCTATCGCATCCCAAATTTCACTTAAATATTTGCCCTCATCGAAAACATAATCAACCTTTTTTCTTTCGTTTTCCACGATTTCTTTTTCGTTTTTCATAACCACTCACTCTTGATTCTTTGTCCATGCCATGAGCTGCAAACTCAAGATTTGCTAAACTCTGCATTGAACCCGAAAAGACATATGAACCCATATGTCCAAGTTTCATCCAAGGGCAAAGATATATCTTATACCCCAATCTACGAACAAACTGGCAAAAGAAATAATCTTCTGAAAGATATCGATTACTTTTACCAGAAATTTCACCCAAATAGGCATCTGAATCAATTACAGTATCGAAATATGCATGAATTTCTCTATCACCAGAAAAATGTTCTGAACGATTATGGTCTGGTGTATATGTAAATTGTGGATAGGCTTCTTTAAAATCATCAAACACTTCACGTTTAATTAACATAAATCCTGTACCAATTTCCAATACATCAACTGGTTCTGCAACTTGAATTTTATGAGTATTTTCTACTGGATTAAAAACATAATCACCAGTATATTGCTCCAGAACAGTAGGATCTTCATCTGCAAGTCCAGTATCAACTGCATTACGAACTTTCTCCCATGCAATACATTTTTTCGGATAAGGGCCACCGATAATGTCCTTATCCAATGCAGCCAAAGTCAGAACATCATTTGGATCGAAATGAATATCTGCATCAATAAACATGAGATGTGTATACTCTTCCGCTCTCAAAAATTCATCTACCAAATAATTTCTAGCTCTTGGAATTAAAGATTCATTAAAAAGATAAAAGAACTTTAAGTCCATTTGATATTTGGTAGATAATGTTGCAAGATCACAACACGCCTTTGAATACATTCCAGAACACATTCCACCATACATTGGTGTGGCTACAAATATCTTTTTTTCTCGTAATTCTTCAATAGGTATTTTTACTTCTGGCATAATATCTCCTATTTTCCATAATACATATTAATAAATTTCACCAATTCTTTTGTCTCAAGATCTGGCAATTTTCTTAAATCTAAAAATTTTTTGATCTTACCATAATTATTTTGAATGTCATTTTCAATGCCATCATACTTAATACCTATCGGAATAATATTTGGATTTTCTGTATTATCCTGTATGATTCCATTTTTGATCCATGGCTCTAACATCCAGAACCATAATGATTTATGTTTGATATTTTCTGCAACTTTTTTAATACTGTCAATAATACTTTGTACATCATTAAACTCATAGTGATCTAAAGATAAAAAATCACACTTTCCTTTATAATCATTTGCATCACAATGGATTATTTCTATCTTGTCTGACCATTCAGTTCCTATATTCTTATGATAATCTATAATTGGTTTATGTGCTTCAATTACTGTAATTTTTGTAACTTCTGGTTTAGCAGATAACCATTTTTCTCTCGTACCAAAACCCAATCCAGTACATACAACATGGCCATATGCAAGATTGTAATGAGAATAGAATTGTTTTGTTTGTCCATGAGTAGGATCAAACACCATCCATTGAATCCCATTCAGAGAAAGCCTCCAAATGGGAAATTCATATGTGGATTGATCTATCCAAACCTTTACACCATTCTTGTCATATGGTTTTATGACTGGCGGATTATATCCTAATTCTTTCAGTTCATTAGGTATTTTATTAAAATGGTTGAAAATCCTCTTCCTTTTCTTCCGCTGTATCGAGAACTGTTTCTTCTTCATCAGAAGGTAAAGAAACTTTCTCATCCAACTTGGAATACAAGTCCATGAAAGTATCTTTGGTCTGATCATCAAACCTTGCAACACACATTGCAATCGCTTTCATTCTATCTTTGAAAATCGAAAATGCGTGAATGATATGCACCAGACGGCGAGTGGCAATAATTTCATCAACTCCACCATCATAAAAAGTTTTACGAATCAGATCTGCCCAATCCACCAGTTTCCCAGCATATTCTTCATCAAGACATCCAAGATTTTCCATCAACTTAATGATGATCTTCTTTTCAACTGCAATTGAAGGATACTCTTGCTCAACTGTAATTGGGAATCTCTCAAGAAAAGCCTCATTGAGGATGTTTGTGCCGATAAATCGACCATCTTCAGAACCTTTACCTTTAGTATTCGCAGTCGCCATAACTGTGAAACCAGCTTTAGGACGAACAATCCTTCCTTCTTTTTTAATTAGAAGTGGATTTCCTTCCAGAACAGGCTGGAGACACATAATCTTGTTGGACGCAAGGTCAACCTCATCCAGAAGGAGAGTTGCACCACGTTCCATTGCCATTGTTACTGGCCCGTCCTGCCAAACTGTTCGACCATCGACCAGAGCATAGTGTCCGATCAAATCATCTTCATCAGTTTCAATAGTGATGTTCACACGAAAAAGTTCTTTCTTGAGTTCCGCATGAACTTGTTCGATCATCATGGTTTTTCCGTTTCCAGATAAACCAGTAATGAAGATAGGATAGAATTGACCAGATTTCTTAATGGTCTTTACATCATTGTAATGTCCAAATTTCACATACCCATTAACTTTTGAAGGTACATAAGATTCAGAATTCATAGGAAATTCGATAACATTAGATATCTCAGGATTTTTTTCAGTTTCGGTTTCCATTACAGCAGAAGAATGGGTTGCAAGGGCTGCAACTGCATTTTCTTCTGTTATAGAGGGAATACGAAATACACCCCTACTAACTTTATTTGCATTTTTCCAAACAAAGGAAGGTGCATATTTGGAAAGACCACATCTTTGTGCCCACTCCATCAATTCTGAACGTGTCACTTCACCATCTGGAAATGCTTTGTTCAAACCTTCGACAATACTAAGTTGTTTGTCAGTCAAATTACTCATAACAAATCTCTCAAAAAGAGGTTTTCAAAAATAAGTGATCTCTCACTCTCACAATTATATTATACCAAAAACATTCAAGGAAGTCAAGTTTTTTCATGCAACTTTTTCAATAAATGCATTGAGAAGAACACGATTTTGTAACTTTCCTTTTGTGTTTTTCTTTAGTGCCTTTCGGATCTCAGCCTTTGATGATCCTGCAGCAACTTGTCCGATATGATCCACTTCATCGATTTCAAGTCCCTTGACATTGATAACGTAAAGTTCATCATATGCAGTTCCTTTTTCAATCAAGAACTTATTCCTACGAAATTCTGAAAGTTCAGAATCTTTAGGATAACGACCAGTAGCAGCAGAAATATTTCCAGCAGCTCTTCTACCACTACCACTTGTCAGAAAAAATCCAAGAAGATTGATTCCAGAAGTTTTTTTCAATCCAGTAAGATACATACTGGTATATCTTCCACCAGAATATTTTGACTTGGCCTCTTCTGGAAAAACTCTTACCTTGTTTTTCTTATCATCAATATGCATCGCCCTCCAATCGTAATTTGAACTATTTCCTTCCTCATTGAGATAGGTACAATTGTTAGACGAAGCACCATCAGTAAGAAATACTGCATTGACAATTTGTGCCTTTGTTCTCATTTTGAATTCATCAATTATGGACTTTGAAGCAATAATTGTATCATCCAAAGGAGTTCCACCTAAACTGAAATTAGATGGCATTCCAAAATAAGAATAACCACTACT
>VTLG01011831.1_pt1 | contig 13206 bp, 22 predicted proteins | sample 4694571 | NCBI WGS metagenome assembly VTLG01 (sample SAMN12604809, study PRJNA352737) | marine metagenome | biome: ENVO:00000447; feature: ENVO:00000209|ENVO:00000569|ENVO:01000036; material: ENVO:00002151; isolation source: viral sequences binned using virsorter ... | reverse complement strand
AACAACGTTGTTTCTGTAAACAAAAAAAAGCCCCGGAGTACCGAGGCTTTTCTTTTAGGGTTGCGGCGTGTTTAAGCGATTATCGCTTTGGCGAAAACTTATTAAAACTCACTCGTGTTTTGCGTGAGCTTAAGTTTGTTATTTTTGCGACAGATTGAACATCACTTTCAATATTAAGGTTATGTGTTTGTTTAGACAGCCTAACATGCTTGTTATTGCTATTTTCATGTGAGTATATGCTGATATCAGCCGTGCCATTTTTTCTTAAATGTATTGAGATTGTATTACTATAATCATTTGAGCCCAGAAAAATTGTTGAGACTGGCTCCCCCGAAGAGGTGTAAGAGTCTTCTTTTACCTCTACTTCCCAGTTGCTGTTTAATTGTGTTTTTTCCATGTTTAACTCCTGTGTTGTTGTATTATTGTGTATCATAACTAAAGGAGTATAACACATATAACATAAATAGTGCAAGTAAATAATAAATAAAAAAAAAGGCTCATTTCTGAGCCTCTTTTTCATGGTGTTTAAACGTCCTTACGCAAGGTATGGATTATCGCAGTATTCTGGAAATGACTTTTCAAGTTGAGCGTAAAGGTCAAACACTTTGCAACCGCCGCCATTTTCCCATTTTTTAAGTTGGGTGTTGTAAAAGCCGTCTAATTGTAGCGCCGCCATTTTTTTAACAAGGCCACCTGTATTATTTTCGATATGTATTGCGCTTTTTTCTACTAAAGATGACATAACCCCACCGACCTTTTCTTTACTCCAGTTAAGCCTATCCATCATTTCTTCCCCGGTAAACCATGAGCAATTATCGTTTGCTATAGAGGTTAGCCATTCACCGTTTAAGTCAGTAGTTAATCTGTTTACCTCAAACAGCAATGTCTGCTCAAGAAGAGTAAAGTTAGACTCGATAACAGCGGTCTTTGATGCTTTTTGAACGCTCTTTATAGTAGCACCTATGATGTCGTCAGTCATCTTTGTACCACATACACCGCAAGAAGGGGCACCCTTTGCATACATGGTTTTGCTCATGCGTACAAAGTAAGGGTCTGTATCAGCACACTTAGGACATTCTATTTTAAGATTCCTTGTGGTCTGAGGTTTTCTGTACTGTTCGTAGTCGAGCTTTTTGTGTGGATATGCGCCGATCTTCTTTTCTATCTGCTTGATTGTCTCAGCAAGCTCTTCAGTCTCTGTTGTTGCTGTCATTTTACCTGTAAGGCCGCAAGCTATAGCCATTTTGCGAAATGATGCGCCGTGACCCTGACAGTCCTCTACCGCGTGTATCAATTCGTGCACTAAAACGCCTGCAACCCTTGTGACCTGACTTTTATCGAGGCAGGGGTTGATAAATATCTCATTAACGTCAGCGTCTGAGCAGATGCGTTTGAAACATACACCAATGGTCTTGCCATTCTTTGATGCGCCGCCCTTTGGTGGGTAGCCTACGCTAATCTTAACCTTTCTAAGATTAAGAGCGATGCCTGCTGGTTTGAATACAAGGCGATTTAACTCGCGTGCCATCCTGTTCAACCATGTTTCTCTATTCATTTTCTTCATTTTTAACTCCTTATTTTATCCGCCACCAAAAACCACAAGTCTGCCTTTTCTATTAGGCTTGTTTCTGCTTTTAATAAATTCATCTGTAAAAGGAAAAAACTCTCCATTTTTCCAGAATCCTTTAAAATTGACTGGCGAATCGCCAATTTGAGCAGAACCCACTTGAGAAAGAAACTGAAAAGACTTCACGAAGACGGTGCCGAACACTATAGATGCAGTAAAAACACCTTTTTTGTTCTTGGTGAAATCTTTAAGCACTTTTTCAAGTTCTTTAGCGGTTTTGACTTCGAATGTGTTTGATTGTTGTGTCATAACTATAACAAGTATAATACATAATGTTTAAACAATGCAAGTTATTTAAAATAAAAAAAATGGCCTCAGTTTCCCAAGGCCATTAAGGCGACCATAGTTATGATGCGGAGTTAGGCTGAATAAAGCCTGTAGCCACCTTTAATTAGTGAGTAAATATAAAGTATACCAAATGGCATAAAAAGCCGAATATGAGCCAATTAACCACGAATTTGCCTATTTTATCTACCATACTTAATCCACGCTTACTGAGTTTGCTTGGTTCCGTAGGTTATCATAAAGATCATTTACAAAATTCAACTCTTCACTTACCGCATCAAATTCTCTTTTATATAGATCAGTCAATGTTTCATTAGGGTTTTCTAATCCAAAATGTTTATTTAATTTCTTCGTAGCCTCTCGTTTTGCTGTCTCCAAATACCTACGCTCTGTAAGGGTTACGCCAATTAAATAATCCAACTGTTTTTTATTAAGTTTCATTACTCACCTCCTTCAGCAAGTTCCATTGCTTGTTTAAATGTGCTCTTATAGCCTATGTAACCCATAGCAAAGCCTGTGTCATAAGAAACCTTGTATCTTCTGACCCATTCCTTACCTGATGCTGAATAGGTATAGCCCCTGCGAATATAAACTCTCTTGTCGCCAAGGTCTTTATAGTAACCAAAGCCACAAGGAGCCTGCGTCCAATTTGTTCCTTTTAAGCATTTCATTTTACTGACCTCCCTCTAATTTAAATTCATTTCTATTGTAATATCCATATTCGCCCTTTTCGCCTTTCATCATAAATTGTACATACTTACTAAGGAAGGCATCCATTTCTTTTTTTGTTTCAAATGCCCACTCTTCATCGCTGTATGTTACCCAAGTTTCTTTATCCATAACATCTGACTTGCGGCAAAGACTCAAAACATAATTAGCTTTAACCCACCCACCATTTCTATTCACACATTTTGGAGAATCATAAGCATAAAAACCTCTGTAATTATTCACTTCCCACCTTAGTACCTCGTTATAGACGAATGGCTTGGTGCATTGAAGATCGTAAAATTTATGATCTGACTCAAAAGTAACATTAAAAGGCTGGGTGTGAGAAATAAAAGTGTATTCTTTATCCTTGGAAAACCTCATTTTTAACTCCTGTTGTTTATATTTGTATGTCATAACTATAACAATTCTAATACATCAAATATAAACATGCAAGAAAAAAATGAATAATATTTAAAAAAATTTTTAAGGTAAATTAAAATAGCGAAATGACTGAATTATCAACATATAAAACAAAATGGTTCGAGTTTTTAAATTATGACCCACACCCCGGACAGCAGAAAGTACACGAGGCCTTAGAAAACATTAGATTTGTCGTGGCCTGCTGTGGTAGACGCTGGGGCAAGTCAATGGCGGCGGCCAAGGAGGCAGAGGCTTTAGTGTCTCAGCCAAATAAAAACGTTTGGATCGTTGCACCAACTTACTCGACAAGTGAGCGGATATTCAGAATCGTCTATGACGACCTTATCATCAAGCATAATCTACCGACACTACGCAAGTCGCTGAATGACCAATATATAGAGTTTGAATGGGGGTCAAGGATAGAGGGAAAATCGGCAGAACATCCAGAGTCTCTTATTGGTGCCGGGAATCACCTTGTCATTATTGATGAGGCCAGTAAAATGAATCTCAAAAAAATATTTGAGATGTATCTCCGGCCAACCCTGTCAGATACCAAAGGCAAATGCTTAATGATATCAACTCCTGAGGGCTATGATGCTTTTTATGAGTATTTCCTCTATGCAAAAAAAGCAAAGATGTGGGACTCGTTTAATTCTCCATCGTGGGAAAACCATCATAGCTTTCCGCTCGGTCAGGACGACCCTGATCTTGTAGAGGCAAAAGAGTCAATGACAAGAGAGGTGTTTGACCAAGAATTTAAAGGCGAGTTCACGGCGTTGGCTGGGCGTGTATACAGCGATTTCTCAAGGAATACCCACGTAGGGAATCATCCATATAACCCTATGTTACCTGTATACATTGGCGCAGATTTTGGATATCGTATGCCTGCAATAGTGTTTTTTCAAACAGGGAAGATAGGCAATAAGGGTGAAGACCATATATTTATAATAGATGAAATATTGCACGAGAAAAATTTAAAAATATCTGAGCTGTGCGAGGCTATACAAAAAAAAGAGTATAGACTTGCAAGGGTCTTTGGCGACCCGGCAGGATATCAGATGCAGTCATCTGTGGGAATGGGTGAGGCAGATATATTCAGGCAAATAATAGGCTTGCCTGTAATAAGCAGAAGAGACAAATATAGCAGGTCTATTGCGTCCGGTGTTAGTCACGTTAGGCAGTACATGATGACAGCAAACGGCGAGATCAGACTGCATATTGACCATAAATGCACAGGGATAGTAGAAGACCTTGAGAGTTATCGCTATCCAGAGCACAAAGAAAACAGCAATCTAAAGAATGAACCTTTAAAGGATGGCTACCATGATCATGGTGTTGATGCGCTAAGATATGGTATCTGCGGAAGGTTTCCAATTAGAAAGCAAAAATACAGGGTTGAGAAGATATGACCGAAACAGCACAAATGTTAATACATGAATCCTTGAAAGACCAAAAGATGCTTTATGCGCAAGACAGGCGCAATGCTATATATAAACTGCTTGATTATTATGCAGGAGACAATACAGCGCAATATATTGAGGACAGGTTTAGCGCAGATGCGTTCAGGGAGATACCTGTATCTGAATTTAATGTGACGCGTAGAATGATTGACAGAATGAGCAGGATATATACGTTAGGGGCTACGCGAAATGTTAGCGACACCTACGATGACATGACCTTAAAAAAGCCTCACAAATTAAAGCACATGGAAAAAATGACCAGATTAATTGGAACTATTGCCACACAGGTAGTGTTTAAACAGACTCCAAAGCCTCACTTTAATTACAATCCTGTATATTATTTTGATGCTTATTTTGACCAAGACCCCTTTGTGCCATACGCAATTACATATCCAATGGTACAGAACGTGCATGATATTTCAGACACAGATAAATTAAATTATTGCTACTGGGATGACGTGCAATATCTGGTATATGATGAAGATGGCAATATCATATTTGAGCAAACGCACAACTACGGGATCATACCGTTTGTATTTACACATAGAGAGCATCATTTGAATGAGTTTTTTGTGACAGGTGCCTATGATATCTGCGCCGCTAACGAACAAATAAATATATTACTAACAGAGGCCGCATTAGGTATGCGGTTTCAAATGTTCGGCCAGTATGTAATAGAGGGCATGTATGAAGAGGAAAAAATAATGCGTGCAGGGTCTTCTGAAATTATGGTCATACCTGAGCCGGCCAGAATGGATATTAAATCTCCACAGGCAAACGTCAGAGAGGCTATTGACCTTGTAAAAGCGATTCTTGACCTCACAGCACAAAATAATCATCTATGGATAACATTTGCAGAGGATGGGAAATCAGATAGGCCGTCAAGCGGTATAGCGTTGAAAATAAAGGACTTAGAACGCTTTGAGGACTATCAGGACGATGTGGAACTTTGGGAGATGTACGAGCGTGAGATATACACAGTCGAAAAAGTAATGGCAGAGGCCAATGGTATTAGACTGCCGGAGGAAATGGGTCTAAGGTTTAACGAGCCTGACTATCCAATGAGCGCGCAAGACCAAATTGCTGTAGATACATTTATGCTTGAGAATAATTTAATAACACAAAAAGACCTGATGTTAAAATACAACAAGCATTTAACAGAAGGCGAGGCAGAAAAACTCGTCAACGAAAACAAGGAGACAAATGCCGAAGGACAAGGAACAGAAGGGGAAGAACGATCAGTTTTTAATAGACTTCTTGACCAAACTCCAGCGTCTTAATGATATTGAGGTAGATATACCGCAGGATAATATTGATGCAGTCATTGAAGACCCACGTCAGTATGCGCTTAATTTTATCGAACTTGAGTTTGCAAAGAATGTTCCAAAGTTTGTAAAGGCGTATAGCATGGGTTTTGACTTTGGGAAAAAGAATAAATGAGACAGGTTACAAAAGAATTTCTTGTACTTATTGGGTGGTGCATTTTGTTTTTTATGTTTTTAATGGCATACGCCTGTAGCGGAGGATGGGAGGTATGCGGTTATGAGTTGGACAAACTGTAATGCCAAAGGATATAGAAAATGGTGCAAGAAGTTTTAAAGGCCAAACGGTAGGGTCTGATAGTTTTGCTTTAACAATAAATATTAAATGGCTGTGTCAGCTTATAGCTCTTATTATTGGTTTAACGATAACATTTTACCAGTACCAGATGAAGATAATGGCTATGGAGGAAAGCATCGCACAGCATAAAAAAGATATTGAGGAGCTTATAGCTCATCACGAGCAGGAGGAACAAGCAAGGATAACGCAGTTGGAGGAATCTGTAAAATGGTATGAGAAGGAGATGGTGAAGGTTGGAGGCGTGTCATTAAATCCGTTCTCTTGGAAAAAGAAACGAGGTAAAGGGAATTAGCATGGAAGAGCTATTTGGTCTGTACGCTGAATATGGAGCGGTCGCAATAATAGTTGGGCTTTTTGTATATCTAATAATGAACTTAATGTCAAGTCAGCGAAAGCAAGATGAGTGCTTAGATGAGATACAACAAAACTTAGCAAAAATGGGCACCGTAATTGATAACACGCAAGGGATAACTATTAAGTTGGTTGACAGGTGGAACTCTGAGGCCTCAGATTCTACAAGGCGTCACGAAAAAATGATTTCGGAATTAAATGACGTGACAGATGTACTTATGGAGCTGAAAGGTGCCATGAGTCGAATTAATGGGAGGAGCTAATGTACGAATATAATGCAACGCTTGTTAGGGTCGTAGATGGCGATACTGTCGATGCAATGATAGACCTTGGTATGACGGTATGGATAAAAAAACGTATACGGTTTCATGGAGTGGATACATGGGAAAGCAGGACTCGCAACAAAAAAGAAAAAGTTAAAGGCTTGTTAGCAAAAGCCAGAACAAAAGAACTGCTGTGTTTAAACGATGGCAAATTCAAGTTGCAGTCTATGGGGCTTGGTAAATATGGCAGGGTGTTGGGTGTCTTAAATATTGAAGGACAAAGCAAAACCGTAAATCAAACTTTGATAGATGAGGGGCACGCATATTATTACGAAGGCGGAAAAAAGAAAGCCTTTAAATGATAAAGTCAAATAGAAATTACAGCTTTAAAAAAGCAGGCGGACAGATTGAAAAAACAATCGCGGCTATGTTGACCCTCATGGCTCGATATCAGAACGAAAGTATTCAAAGGGGCATAGACACTCAAACAGACATCAAAGGTGCTAAATTTGCCAAATTAAGCACTATATCAACGCTCCCTATACGAAACAGAAGAGGGCATGGCTTTACTCCATTAGACACAATGAAAGGAGCAAGGCAAAAAAAGCTAAGAAATACAAAGATTACACCTGCAAAGCCGGGCAGTCTCGTGTCTAAGGTTTTAATGCTGACAGAGCATGGCGTATATCATAACGAAGGATTTACAACAAGCTCAGGCTCGATGATACCGGGTAAAAAAGTTCCTAAACGTGAATGGTTTGGTATAGCTAAAGATATGAAAAAAAATGGCTCTCAATATAAAAAGTTTGTAGAGATGGCATTGTTTAAACTTGCTCGCTCACTACAAAAATAATGGCAACAAACGCCGAACTTATAGCATTATTTGGGGATGATTTTGAGAGCGTTCTTGCAGGCCTTTCTAAGTTGCCACCAGAGGCAAGGGAATTACTTGATCAAGCTATGGGTAAAATGCTTTATGACGCAGACGTATTTAGCTCAAGGGTCAATAAAGCCGTACGGGCTCAGGCGGCGGCAGGGATGTCGGCTAATGCTATAAAAGCAGGCCTATTAAATGACATGCAAACAGGAGGCCGCGTATTTGGGGAAATAAGAAACTCTATTAAAGGCTCATTAGTTGAGGGAATAAATCAGTCAAGTAGGGCAGGTCAATTTCAAGCATTAGACCCAGAGTCTGATACGTTATTTACATGGGTAACTGTCGCAGGGCACAAAGTTTGCCTTGACTGCGCTCCAAGAGGAGGACAGCAAAAGACGCTTAAAGAATGGGAGCAGGAAGGTTTACCCGGTACAGGATGGTCGGTCTGTAAGGGGTATTGCTATTGCATTATTGACCCAAGCGGTAAAATATCTCCAAGATTACAAATGGAAGGAGTTGTAGAAAAAGGTGCTACAGTAACAAAAAAAGCAGTCGTTGCAACTGGAGCAATGGCTTGGAAGCCATCAATGACTACTAAAGAGGCTGTTGAGTGGGCAAAAGATAGCGAGTTTCAAGGTGTCAGGTTGCATGGGACTACTGAAGAAGGATTAAAAGGAATTAGCAAGTCTGGATTTGATACAACAAATGTACGAACAGGTCAGATTTATGCGAAAGGTGCATACTCTACAAAAAACCCAAAAGTAGCGACCGCTTTTGCCTCAGAGGGTGGCGTTACAATGGAACTTATGTACAATGTCAAAAAGCCGTTTATTCTTGAGGCTGAGTCTATATTAGATCTTATACAAGGTAATATACCTGCTAATGTAAATAAAAATGTAATTACGAAAGGCTTTGAAAAGCATTTAAGCAGGGGAAAAATGAATATATTTGAGAGGTATTACAATAAAATATTAAAAGATAGGCCATTTAAGAATTTTGTTACTAACCAGCCTCTAAATAAACAACAAATGAGGGATAGGTGGTTTGGGAGCGCAAGCGGCTTTGAAAAAAAGGCGTGGGCAAAACAGGCTTTAGATATGGGGGATAAGTGGTGGAACTATCTTGACGATCTTGTTATGGCAGGAGATAAAACAGCAATAACGTATGTCGATGATATAATTGTAGAAGGAAAAATTGGTCAGCAATTCAATGCAAATTTCCCAGAACTTTGGACAAATTTTTTAAAAAAGGAGGGGTATGATTCAATCCGTGTTAATAATGTAACCGTGCCAAGCCCTCCTTTTACTACGATTGATGATTATTTTATTGCTTTTGATAAAAAAAGCGTGACAGCCATTATTGACGATTAGCCTTATTGTCGAGTCTTTGTTTTTTCTTTACAGACTCATTAGGCTCATAAATTATGCCACCATCACCATCAAAAGGTTTAGTGTGTTCTACTCCTCCTGATATAATCAAAAAAGGTATTCCCTCTGGAAACGCCTTACACTTTGTAATGTCCTCCCTGTTTATATGTACACAGGTCAGACAACTTTCATAATCTGCCATGTCTTAATTTAACTCCTCTGTAACAAATTTATCTAATTTACTTTTGAAGGTATGGCAGTTAGAATCTTCTAAGGCATGAGAGGCTACTTCCATAATATCAGCAGGACTCCACTCGAAATACTTAGACAACAATAATGCAAACCCCTCTCTTTCTGAGTGTTTTGAGGGGTTAATAAAAGAGGTTTTGATTATTGCCAACACGCATGTCCTAACCATAAATCTTAGTTGCTCGTTCATAAATAGCCTCCCTACGCATTTGCGTAATTATTTACCAATCCCTTGGCAAGATGTTTGAAAAAATGTAATACATTGCCATTGTGGAAGTCTATTTTGACAATCGTATTTTTTATCTGAGACTGCTCATACTTAGACGCTGAAAATATAGCCTCTATAACCACAGCAGATGTGATGTGGTGGTCAAGGCCATTCTTATCTACAATCAACCATTCTTCAGATGGTAATGCTTTTTCTTCTAAGAAAGTATTAAACCAAGTTTGGAAATTCATTATTTCACTCCCCTTAGAATATTTAAAAGATTGTTGATAAACATTAACTCTTTATCAATCTCAAACATTTCTTCTTTAGCCCATACCCAGTTCCTGCGAAGTTCATTATCTCCGTGGGTGCTATTCATTCTCCTCTTAGCATCACGCCTTGCGCTTTCCAAACGCCTTTTCTCTGTCTGCGTTTCGCCAATTAGATACTCTAACTGCTCTGTATTAAGTGTCATTTTTAACTCCATTTGTTGTTTAATTAGTATCATAACTAAAACAATTATAACATATAATATGTATATGATGCAAGTAAAAAAAATAATAGCCTTAAAAAAAACTTTAAGACTATATTCTAATATGAAAATAGCAGGGAGATAAGCCAGATGGCTGAAGAAACAACAAAAGTTGATGAACAGGAAGTTCAGGCTACAGCGCCAGAGGGTGATGTAGATTACGAGGCACTTTATCATAAAGAGAAAAAGTATTCACAATCCTTAAGGTCGCGAGCGCAAGATGCCGAGTCTAAAAGCGATAGTCTTTCGCATAAAGCAGAAGAAGATCGTCAGGCAAAGTTAATTGCTGAAGGTAAAAAAGATGACCTTATCGCAGAACTGAAAGAACGGTCAAAAGAGATGGAATCACGATTGACGGTCTTTGAAAATCAGGAGGCGGCAAAAAAGGAAACATTGTTGGAGGCTATACCTGAAGATGAAAGAGTGCATTATCAAAGTATGAATTTAGAACAATTAGAACATTTCGTGAGGCAGTCACAACCCTCAGACGTTTCTAATCCAGCAGAGGCTGTACAGGGACGTACAAATTCAAATGTCAACCTTGATAATTTCATGGAAAACGATGAAAAATTCAGGCGCGATAATTTTGGGGATATTGTGAAAGCCTATGACCGAAAGTCTACACGCAAACAAAGGATAAATTAAAATGGCAACTCCATCTGGAACTATATTCGACACAGGCGTAACGCAGGATTTTATTCCTGAGCTGTGGGGAGACTTAATCTATAAATACTTCGAGGAAAGGCTGGTATTCAAAAATACTATTGAAGACTATTCTTCACTTGTTCAGGGTAGTGGAAAAACAATCCATATTCCTGAAATCGCAAAAATGACTGCATCAAGTCTAACTGACGGAGCGGCAGTAAGTTATGTCGCACCTGCTGAGACAAATACTCAGTTAAACATTGACAAGCACTACTATAGCGCAAAGATGTTTACTGATGTTTTGCAGGTACAAAGTAGCTACGATTTGGTATCTGCTTACACAAAAGCGATGGGCTATGCGCTGGCTAAACAGGTCGATTCTGATATTGCCGCACAGCTTATTACAGTTAACCAAGGCGCGACCTTGACAACTGATGATCAAATCACGGCCGCAGAGTTTGAGGCCGCTATCGCTAATTTAGGCGAAAATGACATTGACTATACATCCGGTGATGTTTTCTTTGTTGTTAATCCAACACTATATGCAGACATGCTTAATCCTGCTGGTACTTTTGGTGCGAGCTTTGTTAGGGCTGACATTACAGGCTTTAACTCAGGCAATAGCCCTGCATTAACAGGCGTTGTGGGACGATTAATGGGCATGCCTGTTCTTATGTCCAACTCGCTTAGTGCCGGTGGCACAAACGTATCTGGAGTGATTTATCACAAGTCAGCATGCGCAATGGCAGTACAACGCTCTGTAGATGTAAAAAGTCAGTATGACGTTGATTATTTGGGTACTAAAGTGGTTGCTCATACATTGTATGGAGTAAAGATACTTGATGACTCTGATAATAAAAGAGGATACAAGTTCACTAACGCAAGTTAATAACTGATAAAATGAATTGGGGTCGTTTAAACGCGACCCTAAATTCACAGGATAATTATGAGAACATTTAAATGGCCTAACGAAGACGAGACATTTCAGGTTGATGATACCACCGATGGTGGGAACGATACCTGTAGTGACTTACTTGCTAATGGGGCAGTTGAAATAAAGGCATCAAAAAAAGATACACCTACGATGGCGTGGAAAATAAACGACATCAGAGAATGGTTATCTGATAATGATGTTGATTTTGATAGAGGCGATTCTAAGAAAGAACTCTTAGCTCGCTTGTAACAAACATCAACGGCCTGTTCATGCACAAGTCAAGTGCTTTAATGGCGACCTAAAATAAAGGTGATAAAATGGCAATAGACCTACATAAGCACTCTGCGCAAGAGGCATCAAACATCACAGCGCGCAGAGCTGTAATTAGAGTGACACCCACTATAACTGGTGTCCAGTATTCCAATAATGACGTATTGTTTACGACAACAGAGATACCAGAGGCTGTAGGGTATCCCGGTGGGGCGTCTAAATTGGTAAATATTACAATCAATTCTAAGTCGGCAAGTTTATTTGATGCGACCCTTTGGTTTTTTCAGGTCAATCAAAGTGCAGGCACGGTCAACGCCGCATGGAACATGAGCGATAGCGACTTTGCAACGGCCAAGAATCTTGGCTGTATATACCTCGATGGAGACAATTTGCAACAGAACCCCGGTGGCGGTAGGGTTTATACCGTTATGCAGGGATATAAAGCGTTTACAGGCGCTACAAAGACTTATCCGCAGTTGCCATTGATGCTACAGGCCGCATCAGGCTCTACAAGCGTATATGTGGCGGCTAAGGTGCAAAGTGAAGATGACCCCGGTAATACTACTCCATCTTTTAGCGTTGGTGATATAGAATTAGTATTTGGCATAGATTATTAGGAGATATAATGGCAGACCTACATAAAAGATCAGTACAGGAGGCAATGAATATCAGCGTAGGAGGCGGATGGACAGTTGCCACAGTAGCTACACATGGAGGAACAGCTACAGGTAACACTATTCATTTTAGCGTAGATGAGAACACGTCACAGATAGGCGTATATAGTGCTGTAGAATTATATTTTAATTTTAGTACCACAACGACAGATGTGACAACAGCAAATGATATGATCATACCATCGTCAACGCTTGTATTTTTGACGGTGCCTCGTGCTCTGGGCGCAACTGTAACATTTAATCATTTAGGTAAAGGCTCCGCAGGGGCTGTAAGAATTGTAGAGGTATAATTTATGATAGAATCCGTCCTTGGAAAATCGGTAGCCGCAAATCTGTCCACAGGGGGGACTATTGATGGAGATTTAACCGTCACAGGAGACCTTGGCGTTGCAGGCGATGTAAGTATCAACCTGACATCCGTTGTATCAAATAGTACGATTATAGACGCCACAGGGGCAGAGGCATTTCTTGTCAGAGCCAACTCAGACGGTGGTGACGTACTGATAGTGGATACAGATAATACCAGAGTGGGGGTAGGTAAGACACCAACCTCATTACTACATATTTACGCAGATGATAATACAAAATATCAAACTGTTATTGAGCAGGATAGTGCGTCTACAGGCGATGCCGCATTAAAGTTTGATTTAACAGGTGTTCGTGCTTGGTTAGTAGGCTTAGATAATTCAGATAGTGATAAGTTTAAAATCAGTATG
>VTLG01009061.1_pt1 | contig 13206 bp, 29 predicted proteins | sample 4694571 | NCBI WGS metagenome assembly VTLG01 (sample SAMN12604809, study PRJNA352737) | marine metagenome | biome: ENVO:00000447; feature: ENVO:00000209|ENVO:00000569|ENVO:01000036; material: ENVO:00002151; isolation source: viral sequences binned using virsorter ... | reverse complement strand
TTCATAATTGCTTGTCCAGAGAAGTCTGCTTCTTCTGTAGTCATAGTGTGTCATCTATTTTTGATATAGCATGACTTAAAAACTCACCATGTAAAGCAGTTGTAATATGTCTGGAAATCTTTGTGTCTTTGATTCCAAACTTATTTCTAAATGATTCAACAAGTTCTTTCATTTTATCAGGGTTTGATTTATCAAGACTTTGAAGTTGTTCAAGTAGTAATGTTCTTGCCTCTCTTGAAATAGGAGGATCAGTTATTGCCTTTTCAGAGACAGGAGCTAACTCTTGATTAGGTTTTGTTGGAGTTGTTGCAGTACCTTTTTTAGGTGGTGGTGATTGATTTAAAGACATAGCATCGTCATCAATCTCAGAACCTATACCATAAGCAGCACCAAGAGCATATCTTCTGGTATATGTAATTGATATACCAAGATCATGCATGATGTTATAACCTTTAAGTTCTTTTAAAGGTAATTTGCTTTCAAGCTTTTCATCCTTGAAATACAAAGTTGTTATGCAAACTGTAAGTGTTTGTCCTGTTTCTAAAGGTATAAAGTCAAATGTTTGAGTATGTGAAATACCTAATTCAGTTGCAGGTTGAAGTGCTTTAAGGACATCTTCAAGAGTTGAGTATTTACGTTCAGTAGTAGTAGATACTCCTTTTTTATCCCTTCTTGTTTCTTTAGCTATACCTGTTCTATCAGCAGATTTGACCTGTGATTGAAAGATAGCAAGAGCTTCAGAAAGGGTAGAAGGACTTTTGGAAGGACTTTTAGTGGTCATCAGTAATTGTTTACTTAAGATTAATATTACAACAATATTATGTTTACTGCAAGGCTGATTGTAATAAAGTATTGAATTGTTCTGGTGTTAACACAACTCGCCATTCTCCTCCACGAAACCTAACCATGCTGGCAACAAAGTCCACACCTGCATTTTTTCTTTGTGTTTCTACTTCTCTGGGTTTTACCAAACAGGCTCTATTCTTATCTTTGTAGTCACATACCTGCACTACGCAGTTTGGTATGCCATATATATCTCCAACATCATCTGGTATTCCTGCTGCTAAGTTTCGTTTGCATTCAAAACCAGTAACTTCTGTTAAAAGTTCTGCTGCTTCTCTTTCTGCTTTATCTCCTTTTCTTTTATTTGGATTTGTCATCCTTTTAACTCTCTGATACGCCTTTGAATATCATCAAATTGTACACAATATTCCTTGTCTGTAATTTCTTTTTGAAACCATTGCCATTCAAGTGTGGCAATCTCATTATTCAATTTTGTGATCAAATATTTTTTTCTTCGATCAAGTTCTCTGTAAAGACATTTCATAACTGAATCCCCCATTTTCTTTTTAACTTGGAATTCAATTGTTTTCTTTTTTGTCTTTTCAAACTTAAATAAGTGTCATTAAGTTCATCAATCAGGTGACTGAAATCACCTTGAGATGAGATCTCCAAAGATCTTTCAAAGTTAACAATGGAAGCCTTTATAAGTTCCAGATCTCTTCCCGAAACATCCAATATGTATCTCATTATGAAAAAATTGATAATTGTTCAATTATATCGGGAAGTTTATTTTCATCACCCCATTGTTTAGCAAATGCATTTGCAATTCCCTGGAATGTTGTACTTCTTACCTTCCATGATTTATTTTTACTAAACCAATTAGGCATTTTCTTACCAGATGGTGATACATAAAATTCTCCTTTATGTACTATTTTTGTAGGTTTTAATAATGGTAAATTTTTCAACCACAGACAGGTTGATTTCTGAAAAGGATCTCCATGTTCGTATGGTTGTATTATTTGATCAGCAGGTCTTATTTTTGATCCGATAACACTTACAGGATTTTCTATACACCATCTAGGAATATTACAATTCATAAGTGTTCTTACGAAATCTAAAGATTCTTTCTGTTCTTTTTCTTTACGCCAAAAATGTCTTGCACCTGATACAGCTAAATGTTGACAACTGGGATGTGCAATCATCAAGTCGAAACCATCATTAATAATATCAAGAACATCACCCTCGTAATGTTTACCTGGACTATCGCTTGGCAGTAGGTCACAGCTTATGGCATCATGTCCTTTTGCAGTGAATGCATCTCTGACTCTACCGCTGTACTCACAGGCAACAAGAACTCTCATATTTCAAAACAACTCTTGTTTAGCTTCAAACTTTGTCCATGCTTCTTGCCAAGCAGCTTGACATCTCTCAACAGGTTGACTATGACCAAGGATTGAAAATTTTGGATATGCCCATAATGTATTACATACATCTGGAACTATTCCATAGTTTAGTTTCAACATTTCTAGGTAACAACCAAGTTGTTTATCTGTTGAATAAGGTTCCTGCCAATATTTATCTATCTCTTTAACCCATATTCTACCTGCCTTATCATTTTCTTTTTTATAAAATCCAGTTCTGGTATTGCCTTTAGTTTTTAAATCAATCAATCTTAGTGTTTTCTTTGATGTGATTGGACAGATGTCATAACCAAGAAGATCAAGCTGACCACCAACTGATTTATCTGGTATCGACATCATATGTTCGATGGCTAGTGGTTCAAAGTTGGCAAATAACCAATGATCTAAAAGAGGAGCAACAATTTCTTCATAGTCGCCCATATCAAGATTGGTATTGCCTAGCATACTTTCTGCCAGACATTCATGTACTTTTTCTCCTCTGGGCTGCCAGATATATCTATATTTTTCGATATTTTCTTTAGCTTCTTCTGTTAGTTCATTACAAACTTCTGTAGTGGAATAAGCTAACCAATCATTAGTTTCTTTGTTGAGATACTTATGTGTCTCTTCATCTCTACAGATTGGAAGTGGTTTTAAAAGTTGGAAGGTTTTCATTGTTAAAAGTCGTAAGTTGGAAGGTCTTTAGGATCAATAATTTCTATTGTCTCCTGTTTTGGTTTGGGTATCTTAACCCTAGCAAGGTTTTGATATTCGACACCTTGATAACCATTTGGGAAAGCTTTATTGCCTTTGGTGTTGTTAATACATTCAATCCATCCTGGAGGTGGTGTATCTAGATCTTTCAAAGTCCACCAACCTTTTTTTATGCCATCTTTGAGTGTATTGACAACAGATATATCAAATAGTTTTTCCATTTTTAAAGTGATTTTGTAATTGTAAATCTATTTTGTTAGCCAAATCTTGTTGATCTTGACCAGCACCATGTTCGTATCTAAGATTTAGTTTTTTTGCTGAGAATTGAAGATCTTCAATTATATCCTCGACCTCAGATATGTGAAGTGTTATTGAAATGTTTTCTTCCATTATTTTCCATCAACCTCCTTATATCTTCTATCGTTTCTTTCAAGAATCAATAGTTTTTTATTTTTACCAGAGATACTTTCATCTTTTAACATTTCTCTAAAAATATCATAAGGTAGATCTTTTACGGCTATATACTTCATTATTCAAACCCTCTTTCTGCTGTAAATACTCTTGACGCTGGATGATTATTTTTTGGTTCTTCTACAAACTTAGACTTCTTAATAGGAAATAAATCCTTCCATCCACCTGTTATAGCGTTTTCAAGAGCTTGTTTTCTGTCCTGTATATGAAATGACCTTAACTTGTCAAAGATGCGGTTAGCAACGCTCTGAGTACAAGATCCACCTTTTTGCTTTCTTATAGGCCACCATTCCATTAAAAGACCAGAATAATCTTTTAAATCATCAGGTATTAAATCAGCAGTAATATAAGAACCACTAAAAGGATCAACCTTAACTTCTGTAGAAGTATTGGGTTTTTTCCTAGATTTTGCTTTCATTGCCTTTCTGATTAAGATCCTGACTAAAGCAGATCTGGAAGTTTCTTCATCTCGATTCATATCTAACCATTTGATCAGATCAGAATCTAAAAACATGGTAATTTTAGTTTTTGCCATTCATTGAGATTAACTATTTTCATTATTATAGCCATACATTGTATGTGTCAAGAGGTTGTTACGGATGCTAAATAGGAAAAATTAGAAAAATTCCTTTCATTATTCTTATATGTATATATATTATTATTATTTATATATATATTATTATTTATATACTTTATAAAATATTTACTTACATATAATATATTCTTTTTCTTTTGGTTCTTTTCTTTTTCTTTTTGTCGCCATTCATATAACTCTTTAACTATTACTGTGATATCATGCTAATATTAAACTAGTATTTCGCCTTTAATTATGTTACAGAGAATCAGTATTGGTGTTGAAAAAGAAAAATATGAACAATTAAAAAGCCTCTCAAAACCTGGAATGTCTATAGGTTTCCTAATTAGAGAGGCAATTGATTTATTATTAGAGAAATTAGAATCTGAAAAAACTTAATATTTATCTTTTATTTCTTTCCAATCATGAAAATCCCATTCTGATGTATATTCATCTAATACTTCAAATGAATTTATATTTTCTCTAGCTTTAGCTTTAGCTTCTTCTATTGAATTAACATCATTTACTTCTATTTCAAAGTAATTAACTTCTGCACAGGTAATTTTAAAATGTTTCATTTTTTAATCTCCATATAAGGTGTTTTAGTTTCATATAGATATTTATTATGATCCCACCAAAGATCGATAAGATATTTATCCTCATTGAAAAAATATCCTCTATCTGATTCCCTACATTGTTCAGTATAAAACTCAATAAAAGGATCATAATAATCTGGATTTAAATTATTATCTTTAGCTAGTTCTCTAGCTCTATCAGAACAATGCTCTTCAAACTTTTCATTGACATAAATATTGTCATATTGTTTTAAAGTTTGGTTTTCTAATGGATTGTCAATCATAATTTTTTTTAGCTAGCTAATTTAGCCATAATGGTTTTAAATAATGTTTTTTAAATGTGATAAGCATTCACTTCTTAATTTCATAATCGTATTTATGTCCTCTTGTAAGTCGTAATGCTTTTCATAGTCTGCTTTTGCATCCTGGTATAATCGCTCTTTAAAAGCGATCTTTTCTTGTTTTCTATTTTGCAAATCCATAAAATTTGCATTCTCCCATTCTTCAATTTCTTTTTCTTTTTTAATTTTTTTATACCATTTCCTAAACGTTTGAGGATGTACATCGGGATAAGTTTTAACGCAATCATCGATAATCGCCTTTAATGCTTTTTTGCCTTTAATACCTTCTCTAATTGTCTCAAAACAATCTTCTCTATATTCAATTTTTTTAGTCATATATCAAACCTCTAATAATTGTTTTTTATTACGTTTAATAAGTTTTAAAGCTTCAGCACTTGCCGTATTTTTTTCTTGTAACCCATGCAATAAAAGTGCAAAAGGTTTATCCTGGAAGCATAAACTATCATCTACGTCTATCTCTAACCCTAATCTTTTAGCCTCTTCAATTGAAAAAACTACCTTACTGTATCGAGTAAAATAACCTTCATTAATTAAATAATCATATCGACCGCCATAACTAGCAGTTAAATAAAAATTATTAGGTAATAAAACTTTTAAAAAATATTTTAAGCTTTTGCTATAACAATAAAATTTTATATCCTTATTAAACTTAGCTACATTTAACCACGCCTTTAAATATAAAGGATTATAAAAATCTCCGCTCTCATGTATCCTGAATTTATTTATATTCTTTTTATTAGCTAATAAACTATCGTTTATAAGGTTAGATAACCCGTCTACGTCCCTTTTAATTACATAACTATTAATTAAATTATAGTTATAACGTCTAGAGTTATACACGTTAGGATAACGTAATTCTTCACTAGCGGCAAAGCAAGTAAATAAACTTTCATTACCACGATTTAATTCTCTTTTATTTGTTTTTTCATTCATAACCGCCCATGCCAGGCACGAATTAGAACCTGGACATGTCAACCCTGCGGGCAAGCTAATAATTCCCGTAGTTTTTGGTAATTTTTTATTACCTTTTGATATTTTTAAATAATTTTTCATTGTTTGGAAGGTTAAAAAAAATTTAAATTTGAAAGTATAGAGACTTTCAAAAAAGGATATATTTAATATCCTTTTTAGTAAGTATCTATTTTTTATTAGTATTTTTATTTTTTATATATTTAATAGTTCCGTTTTCATAAATTATATAATTTTTAGTTTTTATAAAATATTTCATTTTTTTATATCTCCTTTAAGTTGTTTAATCTCATTAAATACGTTTTTATATTTTTTATTTCTTACTCTTTTAATGAAGGTAGTTTGTACACCTTCTTTATGTTGACTTTTATTTGTAGGTATCGGATTATATTCAAGCATTGTTAATATCTCCCATAGGTGATAAACCATTTATTTTTCTAATATGGTTTAATATTTTAACTACATAAGACTTAGCTAACTCTAATTCATTAGCGGTTAATTCTAAAGCGAAAAATTCAGCTGTCTCAACAGCTTCATTCATTCTCTTTTTATCATTAGAAATAATACTAACCATAAGAGCGGTTACAATATTCTCTAATTTACTAGGCACTTTAAATAGATTAAATGCTTCTTTTGGTTCTAAAATTTGTTCCATAACGGGTTAAAAATTGGAAGGTTTACAAGTAAAACTATTTATAAAAAATAGCTTTTTATAACTCTCAGTTTTTGAGAGCTATAAGAAACTATTGACTAATCAATAATTGATTTACTTATTAATGGTTTATTAATTAGTTCATTTCTTAATTTTCTATTCTCTTTTATCTCTTTTGCTGTTGTTAATTCTTCTACATCTGAATAAGTTATATTAAATAACTTATCAGCGATTAACTCACATTCTTCAGGAAAATTAATGTAAGTAATACTATCAAATAAATTTAAAATGATAGTATTATATTCTTTACTGGTTAAAAACTTAGAATTGTTCATAATCATAAACCTCGAATTAATAATGTTTGTTTTGCTATCTTTTGTTGATAGTTAGAACCATGAGTTAATAAATACTCACAGGCACTATTACTGTTGTTATTAGTACATTGATTTAAAGTACTTTTATTAAGTCCAGAGTCCATAGCAGATAATACTCCTATAGCAAATAATGAACTAAGTAAGAATAAATTTTTAATCATGGAAGGGATAAAAATAAATTAATTTTTTTATATATATCCTTTTGTATTACCTGGAATATAAAATCTTATTATCAAAAATATAGAAAAAAATATTTCAAATGATAAGATAATAAAATTAAGTTAATACTTAAGGATATAACCTATTATAAGCATATTGTATGTCTATTGTCTAGCTAGATATTAGATTAATATTAAATATGTTGATTTGTTAACATAATATTATTATGATATTATTTATGGTATTATTAAATTAAGTTATTAAACCTTCCAAATTATGACTCCAGAAATTATCGAATGGTTATCCAAGATGCCAAAAGGCTTCCAACTATCAGGTAGTAAGGAATCCTACTACAACGGCCAAAAGCAATTGAAGTTATTCTTATCTAAGAAAAGTTAAAAGCTATTACAGAGGCTTCCAGGTAGCTTAGAATTAAAATTATTTTGTGACACCTGGGGAAGTGGTTGCAAAATTTTTTGCTACATATACATACACGGGGAACTTAAATATATATCGATTAATTTTTTGGTTCTACTCGAATGGATAATTCTGGAGCTTGGATGTGTACTGTTTCTATGGATTCACCTATTACTTTACCTAGGGAGTCAAGAATTTGAGCAGCGGTTTGGAACTGACCTTTTTTGACAGCTTTATTGAATAGACGTATACGCATTGCTTGAAGTCTGGGTAGGAGATTTTCTCTATCTTTTTCCCAATCTTCTTTATTCCACTCTTTAACTTTTCTCCAATCGGTCCAGGCAGTTACTTCAGATATTCCTTCAATTTTTGCGTGTTCTAGGACTAATGAGCGTGTAGTTTTACCTTCTAACTGACGAGAGTATAGACGTTGAGCACGTTGTTGAACTTGTTGAGCAGTTCCACGGGGGACCATATTAGCTTTTCTTTTAGCAATAATTTCTGGATCAAAAATAGAGGAAGCCACGGACTTACTTTATAGGGGTTAATAATCGAATAATAACCTAAAAAAGGGGAAATAGGCTATAAATAGGAGATGATAATGTAAAAAACGTCATTATGAGTGTTAATGATATCAGTTTAAGGTATGCCCAGGGGGAGGTATTCAATAGTGATAAACGATTTCGGGTGTTGGTTGCTGGAAGAAGGTTTGGAAAGAGTTATTTAAGCTGTATTGAACTGTTAAGAGGAGCGATAAACAGGCCAGGAGAGGTTTATTTTTATTGTGCTCCTACATATCGTATGGCAAAGGATATTGCGTGGAAAGAGTTGAAGAGATTAGTACCTAAAGTTTGGATTAAGGCCAAAAATGAAACAGATTTAAGATTAGATTTGATAAATGGCTCAAGTATTGAGTTAAAGGGAACAGAAAATGCGATGGCATTGAGAGGTAGAAGTTTAGCAGGGGTTGTATTGGATGAAGCTGCGTTTATGGATCGTGATGTGTGGGCTGAAGTTATCAGACCTGCTTTGGCTGATAAGCAAGGTTGGGCTTTGTTTATTAGTACTCCTGATGGTACTGCCAGTTGGTTTTATGATATGTGGTGTTTTTGTGGTGAACAGGAGTGGGATGATTGGCAAAGATGGAGTTTTACTACAATTGAAGGGGGTAATGTTGCAGCAGAAGAAGTAGAAGCTGCTAGGTCACAGTTAGATGCCAGAACATTTAGACAGGAATTTGAGGCTAGTTTTGAAAATCTTACTGGTTTGGTTGCTGTTAGCTTTAGTGATGACAATATTGATAAAGAAGTGCAGGATTTACATATGATGCCGTTGTTGTTGGGGTTGGACTTTAACGTGGACCCGATGGCAGGAATTTGTGCATATAAGCATGACAATAACCTATATGTGTTTGATGAAATCATGCTAACAGGTGGTGCTACTACTTGGGATTTTGCTGAAGAGGTTACAAGAAGGTATGGAGTTGATCGTAGGATTATTGCTTGTCCTGATCCTACTGGTAGTGCTAGAAAAACTAGTGGGGTGGGAGTTACAGATCATACGATCCTAAGAAGATCTGGTTTTACTGTTTTAAGTCCAAAAAGTCCGTGGAAGATAAGAGATAAGATTACTGCTGTTAATACAGCCTTGCTTGATGCAAATGGAGATCAGAGAACTTTTATACATCCTCGTTGTAAAGAATTAATAAAAGCACTAAGAACTCTTACATATGCACCAAATACTGGTTTACCTAATAAAAATCTAGGAGTTGACCATGCTTTTGATGCTTTTGGTTATCTTTGTCTACAACAATTTAACTTGGCAAAACCAGAGACATTAGGTCAGACTTCGTTTAGAATATATTAAGAACTACCTAATTCTTATCATGTATCATTCTACGACTAAGAAAAAGAAGAAGAAAAAGAAAGGAGGTAAAAAACGTGGCGAATGTTCCTGTAAATAAAGCGTTATACTCTAGAGTAAAAGCGGAAGCTAAACGTAAGTTTGCTGTTTATCCTTCTGCTTACGCTAACGCATGGCTTGTACGAGAGTACAAAAAGCGTGGTGGTACTTATCGCACGGGAACTAAAAAACGTGGCAAGAAGTAGTGGCGGTCTGACCCGTTGGTTTAAAGAAAATTGGGTTGATGTGAAGACGGGAAAGCCCTGTGGCCGTCAAAAAGGCGAAAAACGAGGCTATCCAGCGTGTAGACCTAGTAAACGTGTATCAAGTAAGACACCTAAAACAACAAAAGAGATGTCGAGTGCTGAAAAAGCAAGATTTAAACGTGAAAAGACAAGTAGTAAAAAGATAACTTATCAACATAGACGTAAAAAGAAGAAGAAATAACTGTAAAAAACGCAGTTTCACGGTAATATAATCATATATAAACTTTTTTTCTTAGGATTATGGCATTTTTTACTGGAGAGGAGGGTTCTGTAAATTTTAAATCTTCTTCTGGTACAACTGAGGCTGTTGTAGCTACAACTGCTTGGAGCTTTTCTACATCTAGAGATGTAATTGAGTGCACTGCTCACGGAGCAACTCAAAGACGTTATGTTCCTAGTTTAGTTACTGCAACAGGTACTATCGATTTTAACTACACAGCAGCATCAGGTAATGAAACTGCTAATTTATTGCAAGAAGTTATTGCTGGTAATGGTGAAGATGCTGAATTTGAATTATTTTTAGGAACAGTTGGTGGTAAAAAAATTACATTTAATGGAATTATTACCAGTATGGACACTGGCACTACATTAGGAGAGCTAACAAGTGTTAGTTGTGGATTCCAAGCTTCAATGAGCGATCCATCTACTGCTGCTACAGGAATTGTTATTGCTGCATAATGCCTAAAAGTTCTTATTCAGGTAAACAGCGTAAATTAGCTAGAGTTGCTCCTCCTAGAGATAAAATTACGGCTGCTGATTTTAAAAAGCTACGTTCTAAGAAAAAAAAGAAAAAGAAGTGAAACTTACTCCTCGCCAAAAAACTTTATTATCTAAGCATTCTGAGCATCATAGTGCAAAACATATGGAGTTTATGAAAAGGCGAATGAGAGCAGGAGATACATTTACTCAAGCCCATAAAAAGGCACAAGCAAAGGTGGGCAAATGAGAAAAAAACGTAAACAAGTTAATTTAAGTGTAGGCAGGGGAGAAAAGTCTAAAACAGGTGGATTAACTGCAAAAGGTCGTGCAAAATACAATCGTGCTACTGGTAGCAATTTAAAAGCACCTGTTACAGGAAAAGTAAAACCTGGTAGTAAAGCAGCCAAAAGACGAGCATCTTTTTGTGCAAGGATGAAAGGTATGCCTGGGCCAATGAAAAAACCTAACGGTAAACCTACTAGAAAAGCGTTAGCATTAAGAAAATGGAGGTGTCGTTAAATGACATACGCATTACCAGGAATGCTGAAAACCAGTATTACTGCTACTACATATATTGGTAGTACTGATAGTCCTTTTACTCGTAATCGTGCTGTATTGGACATGATGAAAGGTTGGGAAATAATGAAAGCTGTTAGTGAAGGCACAGAATATTTAAGAGAAAATAGTGAAGCGTTTTTACCATTAGAACCAAGAGAAGATTATGACGCTTATCTTGCAAGAGTAAATAGATCAGTATTTAGCCCTTTTACGCAAAGATTGATAAGAGCAGCTACAGGTCTTGTATTAAGAAAACCAATAACACTTATAGGTGATCCTTATTGGACGGAGATGTTCAAGATGGATGTTGATGGTTGTAAATCGGATTTAGATGAATATGCAAGAAGATTATTAATGTGTTCTCTTACATATGGTCAAAGTCATATTCTTGTAGATTATCCTGCACCTGGAGGAGCAGTAAGTTTAGCTGAAGAAAGATCGCAAAATCGTAGACCTTATTGGATTGAAGTTGATCCAACTAATATTTATGGCTGGAGATTAGATAGAGAAGCAAACTACGGAAATCTTGTTCAAGTAAGAATTGCAGAAAAAGCTGTATTACCTGATGGTGCTTTTGGTGAAAAAATATATGATCAGATGAGAGTTATAGAACCTGGTCGTTATCGTGTATTTAGGAGAAAAGAAACTGTTGAAGATATGTATGAAGAAAATGATGGAACTTATGCAGGTAATATGCAAGGTACACCAAATGAAAAAGATTTTGAATTAGCTGAATCTGGTAATTTTTCTCTTGGTGAAATACCTTTAGTTACTATTTATTCTGGCAAAGTAGATAATATGACAAGCAAACCGCCTTTGTTGGATATTGCTTATTTAAATCTTGCACATTTTCAAAGACAAGCTGATTTGATACATAGTTTGCACGTTGCATCTCAACCAATGCTTGTAATGGAGGGATATGACGATCAAACTAAAGATTTAGCTATTTCTGTTAATTATGCAATGGCAACTCAGCCTGGTAATAAAGTTTATTATGTAGAACCTGCAAGTAGTGCATTTGATGCACAATCTGCTGAGATAAAAGAATTACAAATGCAAATGGCTACTCTTGGTATTAGTACTTTGTCACAACAAAAATTTGTAGCAGAATCTGCTGATGCAAGAAGATTAGATCGTGTTGATACAAACTCTATGCTTTCTATGGTTTCTATGGAATTAGAACAAAAACTTCAAAAATGCTTTAATTTTTCCGCACAATATGTAGGAATAGAACCTCCAGAAGTAAAAATAAGCAGAGACTTCGATATAGAAAGACTAATTGGACAGGATATTACAGCATTAACATCATTATTCGATCAACAGGTTATAGATAGAGAAGAATTTAGACAGATTCTTGTACAGGGAGAAGTTTTACCTGCTGCTAATGAAGAAAAAGAACCTACAACTGAAGTTAAAGAAGAACCTAAACGTGAAGGTGCAACATCAGAACAGGTTGATAAATTAATTAATGCTTTAATGAACGATGGCAACTAAAGAAGATTTAAGTTTAGCTCAAGTAACAGCGTTAGTACGTTTAAACAAAAAATTAAAATCTTTACCTACTGTTCGTGACGGCAAACAAGGACCAAAAGGAGAACAGGGAGTTGCAGGGCCAAAAGGAGAAAAAGGGGAACAAGGACCTAAAGGTAAACAAGGAGTTAAAGGTGAACAAGGACCAAAAGGAATACAAGGTAATAAAGGTATTCAAGGAACAAAAGGAGATAAAGGTGATAATGGAACACAAATTTTATCTGGATCGGATAAACCACAAACAAAACAAGGTGTAGAGGGTGATTTTTATGTACAAAAAACTCCTTTAACTATTTATGGACCTAAAAAATCCAGCAAATGGGGTGAAGGGATAGAACTGACAGGAAAAGAAGATAGAAGAAGTGAGTTAACTGTAGGAGGGCAATTACCTGGAGCAACTAGCAGTGGATCTTCAGCAACAGTTTCTGTTGGTAGTGTTACTACAGGTAATGCTGGAACAGATGCAAGCGTTACTAATTCAGGAACAAGTAGTGCTGCTGTTTTTAACTTTACAATTCCCAGAGGTGCTGATGGTACAAATGGTACAAACGGAACTAATGGCACAGATGGTAGTGATGGTGCAGATGGTAGTGATGGTGCTCAAGGTCCAGCAGGTAATGCTGCAACAATAGCAATAGGAACTGTTACTACAGGAGCAGCAGGTTCTAGTGCTACAGTAACAAACGCTGGAACATCTAATGCTGCGGTATTAACTTTTAGTATTCCAAAAGGAGATGCTGGTAGTAATGCAACTGTTACTGCGGGTGCTGGAATATCAGTATCAAATGGAGAAGTTTCTAT
>VTLG01007301.1_pt1 | contig 13206 bp, 13 predicted proteins | sample 4694571 | NCBI WGS metagenome assembly VTLG01 (sample SAMN12604809, study PRJNA352737) | marine metagenome | biome: ENVO:00000447; feature: ENVO:00000209|ENVO:00000569|ENVO:01000036; material: ENVO:00002151; isolation source: viral sequences binned using virsorter ... | reverse complement strand
ATACAACACCAGATCCTTCCGGTTTTACTTCTGCATTACCAAACCCACCTAACATTACTTCTTCCTCGAAAGCACGATCAGAACTTTCAGAATCGAAAATTTCTGTGTGCTGGTTTTCGTATCGGTCATACTCTAATCCGAACAAAGCGTTCAAGCCAGGTTCCAATTCTTTGACCAATTGCATTCTTGAAATTGCCATTTAATTTTCTCCTAACTATTACGTTCCAGTTACGCCGGTGCCTAACTTAACGTGTTCGTTCCACATTATGTACCAGTTAGCATTTGCACTGGAAGCATCGTCGTTTTCTGGATCTTTTGTAATCCCAATGATTTTAACTTGTAAGCCAGCTGTAGTAGCTTCAGAACCACTGTCAATTTCTGTCTTAGACAAACCATTTACAGTGCTAGAAGTACCAAGCACAGAATCAGTATTTTTACCAATATCTGTTTTAGCTATAGTGCCATCACATTGAGCCTCAAAAAGAGTGTACGGATTATCATAGATGTATGCGTCGATATTAGTTGACCCAGAAATGGAACCAGAAGCGGTTACATTTGTCTGAGCATAGTAATTTGACCATGTAGGTTTTTTACTAGTTGGATCAATATAGAAGCAGCCGTTAAAAACACCAACATTAGTTGCACCAGAAGCTGTTCCAGCTATGATGTAACCACCAGACGCCATTACGTGATCACCTTTAAAAATAGATGTGCTGTAATTGTCTTCGATAGTGTAGAGGGTAGTACCCCCATTATTAACGCCACTGCCAACTGCTCCAATAGGTCTGTACCCAAAGGCCGCGTCAACGTTAGCCATGATTTTATCCTCATGTTAATAAGTTCAACACACTCACCATGAGTGTGTTAATTTTGTGTAACTATGGGGAGAAAAAACTAGTTCTTCTTACCGCCACCAAATGTTACGCGAGAGCTTCTCTCATTTGAGATAGGCATGCTAGGATGTTGGTCCTTCAGTGGATCGTTAGCAATTGCGTCATCTTTATCTTGCGTAACTTGTGCAAAATGTTTTTCACGCTCTTTAACAGTTTCCAACGGAATCCTTGCTAGCATTAAACCCCCTACAGCTATTACACCTGTATATCTACCTGTATCAATTGAAGGCCATTCAACGTCAGGATATTCGTCAGCTCTGACAAATTCCCAACCTTCGCGTAGTCTAGCGGATACATTTTTTTGATCCATCTGTCCTACAGATTCGGCCCTTATCCAACGGTGTTTAAAACCAGCTGGTGCAGGTGGTGCGTCTAACTGAGACGGTGGAGCCCATGGTTTCCTTCGTTCGGTTTTAACTCGGGTTTCTGACTCGCGTGACGGTAGTTTATTTTGTTTTTTATTTTTTTCCATATGCCTACTCCTTCACGTACTTCGCATATTCGCTTAGTGGCACACCTAGTTTTTTTGCTATGGCTACTTGTGATGGTGTGAGTCTCACAGTACCTTTGCGCTTTGCAGGTTGGTTACTTCTATTAACAGAAGCAACTGTCTGCGTCGGCGTTGTTTCATTTCCTCCTGATGAGGAAAACTTTTGTGGGAATGTATCTCTCATTTGTTTATCTATTTCAGTATAGTATTCATCAGATGATGGATCATACCCTTGTTCTACTAGTTTACGATGAATTGAGAAAGATGTCAAGGTCATTGGTTCATCTTTACCAAACCACTCGTTTTTTTCAGCCCATGACTCTGCCTTTGGATCTGGCGGAGGAGGGGGTTGTTGCATTCGTTGCTGTTGTGGAACTTGAGGTTGTTGAACCTGTTGTCCACCTTCAGATGCCTGTACTCGCTCTCTTTTAGCTTCTGTCGCTTTTACACGCTCATTTTCAATCGCTAAACGAGCTAAATCTTGTTGAGCTTGAACTTGGGAATCAATATCTCCTGCGTCCATTGCTTCTTTAAGACGTTTTTTAGCATCTTCAGTTTCAGCTTTTACGCGGTTACCATACTCTAAAACATATCCACGGTCAAGGTTTCCTACTCGACCTTGTAATTCTTTAGCCTGGTGTTGAACACCTTGTGCATATTGAATTGCAGCTTGTTCACGTCTTTCTGATTCGCGTAATTTTTTTGTTAATTTATCAATACGGGATTGAACTTTTTTCCCATAATCTTCCATTTCCTCACTAGATGCAGTTTCATCAGTTTTAACTTCTGTTTCAACCGCTTCTAATTCAGGATCAGGATTAATAGTTTTTTCTGCTTTTTTCGGAAGTTCCACATCAATAGCTGGACCGCTATCTGGTAAATCTACCATCTTGGCGTCAGCTTCTGCTTGTGGCTCTATCTTAGTGGCTTCTTCTGCAGGCATATTTTACTCCTGTTTATTTATATTGCAAGATATCCTCTGGGTCCTTCACCACAGCAATTATCTCGTCATCATTTAATATCCTCACTTCACCACCCTCAATTCCAAATCTGGATCCGGCATAACGACCAAATATAATCCAATCATTTTTTTTACACCAAGGTCCATTTGGAAATCTTTCTTTGTCTCTATAAGCATCTGGGCCAACTTTTAAAACTAATCCTGTAACTGTTGTATAACCACGTTCTTCAATTGTTTCATCTGCTAATATAATTCCACCTTTAGTTTTACCTTGTCCTTTATACGGAAGAACTAATATTCTCCATCCAGTAGGATCTGGTAAACGCTCTAATACTTTTTCTGTTGGTAAATGTTCTATATCATCAGTAGCATCTTTTTGAATTTTTTTAAGAAAACGATTTTCTTTATCTTCTGCTACTTTATTATTTTTATCTGCTTCAATTGCTAAGTCTTTTTCTTCTAAAGCAAACTTTCTTTTAGGTATCTCCATCTTCGTCTTTCTGCAGGTCTTGTATTTCCTGTTCCATAATTGCGTAGCCTTTAAATTCGCCTACGGTTTTGTTATAATCATCCCAGCTAGGTAATCCAGCTGCTACAATTTCTTTTAACTCTTCTTTGCGCCCTCTAATCTTTTTCAAGATTATATAAATAGCGTTCTCGTCTTTCATTCGTGCGTATTATACACTAAATTTTATATTTTTTCAAGTTATTCTTTACTTTCTGGTTTAGGTTGTCTTGTTCCACCTACGTATAAACCAAACCACGCAGCACCAGCACCTACAATGACGGAAACAAAAGCAGATTGTGCATTTGTTGGGTCAGGAAGCGCCATGAACCATTCTGTCGTTCTATAAAAAGCAAATCCATATAGTGTGATTAATAACCTTGGAAATATTCTCCATGATGTTAATCGCTCTGGTGTAATCATTTTTTCTTGATTAATCCCATTGCACCTTTTCCAGCCTTAATGCCGAAGCTAGCTGAGCAGGCGATATATAATAAATGTTTATAATAATCCGGAAGCTGTTGCAGTGCAACAAACCCTCTTTCAACATGCTCTGTCATTCCTGGAAAAAATACTAAAACTGCAGGCCCAAGTAGGCAAATTAAAATTAGTTCGTCTTTCCACGACCCTTTCATTTGGTCTACAGCTGATGCTTCCCACGCCACTTTTCCGGCGATCTGGTCTTGTTTCAATTTAGTTGCTGCTTGAACTTCTGTTAGTTTCAATTGTGCCTTCGCTTTTTTTGTTTCCACAAAGCCAGAAACTGCTTGCCCCGCAACTCCCAATAATGGTTTTAATAATAATCCTAACATTAATAATCTCCTTCTATAATCATTTCACTAAACGGTTCTATACCCCACGCGTGCGGTGCAGCCATTTTATTTGCTAATTCTTCACCATACATTTGTTCTAAATTAGCAAATCCAGTTGGATTTAATTCTCCTAAACTTTTTTGTGCCCAATACTTAGGGTCTGATAAACTTGCTGACTCTGGATAACCACCATATGGTTCTCCTAAAAATTCATCCCAATCTCCACCATACCAATTTTGATCAAAAGAAGGAAAACTATAACCTATTTTTTCCAAGGCATCAAAATATTCATCAGACCATGGATTAGCATTTGGGTCGTTTAGAAGATGATAAGCATCTAATTTTTCTGGGTCACCTTCTGTATCTTGCCATGTATTAATTCCAGTTGGATCATATCCTGTATCTACATTTGGATCAAAAGTTCCTACAAAACCTTTATCTGTTACTTCAAAAGTTCCTGGAGCAAAAAGTGTAGCGTGCATTGCGTCCGCATCGCCACCATATAATTTTAAAAGTTGCTGGTATTCTGGTAAACCTGCTAATCCTGATTTAAATTGTCTATCAGTTAACCCTTGTGTGTTCATTTTGCCAACTTTGCTTGCAATGGCTTTTTTCATTAAATTTGTTTGTTTTTCGTATTCTGAAACTCCTCCAAGCACTCCTTCATTTTGTGCACTAAAAAATCCCATATCAGCAGCAGCTTCAAAAGCGTCTGGGTCTTCCATCCATAAACTTAAATCATCACCATACTTATTATAATCAGCTTGTGCTTCTTTAAATCGAGCCATTTTAATTTCTTCTTCTGTAGGTCCAGGAGTAGATGGCGTAAAACCAGCTGCGCCTCCTGGTGGAATTCCTTGATTATTAGTATTATTATTTTGAGGAGGTAAATTATCTCCACCTTGTCCTGGTGAACCAAAATTAGGTGTCCCTGTTGAGACTGGTGCTGGAGTTGGTTGTGAATAACCACCTTGTGTGGTGCTTAAATATCTATCACGTCCATTCATTATCCACCATAACCCATAGCAATCATTTCTTCATCATCTTGATAAGGAATTAATCCAGCCATCATCATTCTATTATATTGTCTTGATAAAGGATAACTTTCTTCAACACGTGGATTCATTGTAAATGTTGATGCATACAGTTCATCAGTTGGAGATCTTCCTCCATAAAAAGGTGTTGGTTCTAACATTTCAGGTGTTACACGTCCACCTCTTCCTTCCGCCGCATCTCCATAATTCATTATTGCATTACCAATCAAACTATCACCGGGTTCCTCTGCTTGTGCTGCAAGTGCTGCATTATAAAATTCGTTTCCAGCTTGTGTTCCTCCAATTCCAGGTGCTCCATAATAAAAATCTTTTCTAGCTTGTGATCCCATAAGTCCATCAATAAAATTGGGTAGATTGAATCTTGGGCTTGAACCTTCATCAAAACCTGTTCCTTCTCCACCAGTAAAATCTGGTTGGTATGATGCAAATCCTTCTTTACCTATTGTGTCATATCCTAGTTGCCCTAAACCATAATTTAATCTACTACTTATTTGAGCATTTCTTCTAGCAGTCTCCGCAACATCTAAATATTCTTGTCTTTTTGCTGTTGTTGGTGCTAAACGCGCTAACTCCAAATATTTTTTTTCAAATGCTATTTCTTCTGGAGTCATTAAAGACCCTCTTATTTCATATCTTTCATCTTTGTCTTTCCATAATTCACCCAGTAGCCTTCTATTTTCTGCTGCTTTCCTCATTGGATCTACAATCAATTCTTTAGCAGCCATTATACCAGCCTGCATGGGCGAATAAATAGCTTCACCAGCTTTTTTACTACCTTTACGAACAAAATCTCCTATTTTTTTATCCCAACTTTTTCCAGCGCCAGTTTGATATTTTCTATCACCCCAGTCTTTATACTTACTTCTTCTATTAAATACTTTTCTAGAATCTTGGCCAGCTTTAAAAGACTTATTTTTTGTGGAGCCCTTATATTTAGGGGCTCCACTAAAGCCTGCTATATATGCATCACGTGCGGAACTACTCATTACGCACCTGGAACTATGATAACTTTAAGAACAACAAGAACAACAATGACTACAATTCCGGCTTTTATCCAGTCCTTCATTTTCCACTCATTCCACTCTTTTATATGTCCCCATAAATCTTTTAATAAATTCATGTTTACCTCCTAATGTATTGTTGGTTTATATTGCTCGATCATTTCTTCTGTCAAGAAGAAACTGTCCGCAATACTCGCGAACACTTGGGCTGTATCATCAGCACCAATTGCTTCGACATACAAATTTCTTGTTACTGCCATTAAGGCACTAGCAACAAGTAATTTATCTTCATCTTTTTTAATTTCGCTTCTCACAGTCTTTTCTAAGGACTGCATAGCTTTATTTATTATTTTTATTTGCTCGTCCATTTGACCTCGATCTTGCGTTCATTGCCGCCACTTTCTCTGTGCTGCGAAGTTTTTTATCTTCACGCAAAGTTTGCATATTTTCTTTTATCTCATCAATTGTTTCTTGATTAGACTCTTTTATAGCATTAAATCCTTCTTTGACAAGAGTTTGTTGCATTCCACTTTTTAACTTATCTCTTTCAAGATCAAGTTTTTCAGCTTCTATACCAATATCAGCCATAAGCTTATTATCTTCTGCTTCATCTTTCATGTTCATTTCAGCAGCTTTAAGATCAATTTCTTGTTGTTTTAATCGAACAAGTGGATCTTGGTTGTTTTCCATTGCTTCTTTTTCTTTTTTAGCCATTTCCGCGACCATTGCCGATTCTAGGTCAGCAATACGTGATTCTTTTTGTGATTGTAATTCTTGTGCTGCTGCTTGTACTTGTTGCGCCATTTGAGGATTTTGTTGTGCTTGTTGTACCATTTGTTGTACTTGCATTGTTTGTTCTTTCATTTCTTCTTCAACTTGTTTTGCTGCAAGTATAGCAATGTGTTCTAAAATATGTGCTTCCATCATTGCATATAACTGCGGATTAATTTGTACCATACGTGTTGAAACAAATTCACCATGTGTATTCATATGCGCTGTATGATTTTGTTGTGGAAAAGCTTTTGGTTGTGTGCCTTTCATTGCCAATGAATTTTCCATTGCTGGACTCATTGGTTGTGGTTGCTCTGGATCTGGTTTTAATAATGCATCTATATTATCAACATCTAATGCTTGGTATACTCTTCTATATGCTTCACGAATATTATGTAAGGCAGGATTAGCAATAGCTAATTGTAATTGCTGTTGTGCCAACATAACACGTTGTGACATTGAGAATATATTTGGATTTGATATTGGTAATATATCAACACGATCGTCAAAATCTTGTTGCTTAATCATATTGTTTCCACCACGAACCATGTAAGGATATTCTGGTGGAAGGAACATTTTAAAGCAACGTGCAAGTAAATTAAACTCAACACCTTGCGCGTAATGCAATCTTTTATGAATTGCACTCATCACTTTAGTTCCACGTTCTAATAAAGCAAGTGTAGTTCCTACTGGATTCTGCTCATTACCTTCACCCATTTTCATATCCGCAATTGCTGCAAATGATTTACCCGCGTCAACACAAAAACCTAATAGTGCAAATAAAACTTGCGACGGTTCTTTATATGGAAGTGGTAGTAAAGATTCTTTTATTGATTGTCCTGTGACATCAACATCACGAAACTCTCCTGGTTGTAAAGGTTCATCATGGTCACGTATACGCATACCACGTGATTTAAAACCTGCTGGAAGGTTAGCGAGTGTACCAGCATCAATTAACTGCCGCAAAACACTTGTTGCTGTTCGCGATAACCCTCCAAGCATGTGTATTAGGCCAAATCCATAGAAGCCTAATCCTGGGAGGAACTTGTAGTGTGTAAAATAGTCTACGCGATTTTTTAATTGGTCTTGTTCATTCCAATTTCTTCTAATAGAAAGAACTTTTGTTGAATATTGATCAATTGTTATAATATATGGAAGTTTAATTCCATCTTGGTCCTCGAACCCTGGAACATCTGCATTAACATGCATTTCTAAAAGAACGTGTTCCTCGTCACCAGCTGTACTGTCACTTGTTCCTTGGAGCTCGTCAACTTTATCCTTTGTATTATCTAATGTTGAAACGGAACCTGATGTAACAGGTACATCACGATAAAATCCACCTACTTGTTGTTTACGTAATGTATTTTCATCAACTTTAGTTACATGTGTTATTCTTATTGCATCTTCTAATGATGATGCCATGTAATTAACAACGCAATCTTCACTAGATACAAATTTTGAAACAGCACGTTGTAATGCTGCATCATAATATGTTTTTTTAAATGATGAACCGGATAATGGTAAATAAAATAATAATTGATCCATGTCTGGGTCGTATTCTTTCATAACGTGTGTAATTTGATAATTCATATAATCTTTTACACGTTTAGCTTGTTGTTCTGACTCAGGTGTAATTTCACCAACTATTTCTGTGTTAACTGGTCCACCTGGTGGCAATAATTCTTTATATGCTTGTGCTTGGAATTGTGTAACGGATTCTGCTAAGAGTGGATGGATAACGCCGCTTGCACCTTGGAAAGGTTGTGTACGGTCCTCGTACTTAAATCCAAGCATATCTAATCCTTTTGTATAAGTATCTTCCCAATCTTTTCTTGAAAATTTATCTGCTTCGTATGAAGCAATTAAATCATTGGATAATTTTTGCAAATCATTTTCTTCAATGTATTCTGCTAAGTTATCTCCAAATGGAATTTGTGATGTATCAATAGGTGCATTTGGATCAAAATTTACATCCACACCACCATCCGGTAATTCATTAATATCAACGTCCGGTTCAAATGCGACTGTTCTTTCATCAGGAACTTCAATATCAACTGAACGTTCGTTTGCCCCAATATCAACTCCAGCAGACGCTAATGCGTCAATTGCTTTTTCAATAGTGCTATTTGAAACCGGTCTTGTTTTTGGTTTTGCCATTATTTCATCCTATCATAGTGTGGGCACAACATCAACAAAAGACGGATGGTGAATGTACCCACCTTCCGCTTTATACATATCTACGGATGTGTTGATTGTTGTTTCTTTTAAATTTATTACGGGAATTTTTGCCCATGTATTTCCAGTCCCATCTTTAATGTTTGTAGCAGAAAAATCAAGGTCTAAATTTTTTGCAGTGCTTTTCATAGCTTTTACAGCAATTTGATCATAAAATCCAATATTTCCTTTTGCTATCTCGCCAGACGCATTCGCAAATTTATTTTTTGCTTTTCCAGTCACAATTGCTACCCCATCAAACCCTTCTTTTTGAGCAAGATTAATTGCTGTTTTTAATGCTATTTTAGTTTGGTTTTCTGATTTTTTAAATGGTCCTTCTGGGAAGACTTCATCGGCTTGTTTTGCAGCGTCTTGTATTGAATTTTGTATATCCGCCATTTGTGTACGAATTGATTCACGCTTAACTTTTAATCTTTCCATAATAGTAGTTGCAGATGGATCCGTGTGTCCTGTAATCTTATCAATTTGATCAGATACCTTTTCTAATTCTATTTTTAAATTATCAAATTGTTTTAATGCAATATTTCTATCTACCATTCCAGGGGAATCATGTCTTTTAGCATAAGAAAACGTCTCTGGCTTCTGTTTGACCTTTTGGTGCATATCAGATTGAATTTCTTCTATAAATAGTATGCGATTACCTTGCTCATCAACACGTTCTGACGCACGCATCCAAAATACAGGATTATTGCCTTCAGGGTTTGTAAAATGTCCTTCACCAAACGTAAATCTTGGTTCAGTGGCTCTTTTTCCTTTTGGATTAGGATTATAAGTAAAAGGTATTTCTATATACCCAGTTCCGCCAGGCATGAACTGTGTGCCTTCATGTTGTACACCTTTTCCCTTTGCAAAGTAAAATCCTTCTCCTTTTCGAAGACGATTGAAGCGATCAAGTAAATTTCGCGAATAAAACGGAATTTTCATTCCTTCTGGAATACCATTTTCAACTACGTTGTCTATTCCGTAAAATTGCTTATAAATTCTATTAAAATCATTTACCATGGCTTTTTCATTTTGTGCCCAATCTTTTTTAAAATCCTGGTTATTTCCAAAGTACTTCATGAGCTGCTGACGCATGGTATCGCCTGCAATATCTTGTGGTTTGTTCATTAGTCCACGAGTATCGCCCATTGGATCTACATCACCATGGTAATATGACCCACCACTCTTTCTTTTACTCATAAATAACGCAAAATCCTTCACACCTTTCTCAAAAGGCTCAATTTGATGAATTTTATAACTGATTATGGGTTTTTCATTCTTATATGCCGCAATTAGGTCTGATTTTGAGATTGCTTTGTTATTTTTCCACTTTTTAGTGCTTTCATCCCATCCACCCATGTTGTAAATTAGGTTTTTTAGCCCAAATTCATCTAATTCGGTTGGAGAAACGCCTTTTTTGGTCAAATAACCAAGCCATTGCTGTCCTGTCATCTTATCTTGGACCGCATTTGCCAATTCTAGGTCTGATTTTAAGTAAAAAATAGAATCTGAGCCTACACCAGCATCAAGCGTATGGGTTTGTGTTGCTTTTTTTGCTGTTCCTGGGCCTTGGTCCGTGATTTTTAAATTCGTGTCCACATCATCAATAAGTGGAGGTGTTTTTTTCAACTTAAATGGGTTCTTGAAACTCATTGCAAGCTGTACTTCCGCCTCGTCTGGATTTAAATCAGGAACTACAGATTCCATTTCTGTAAATTGTGCCATATCTCCTCCTAATGCCATGTTTGGACGAATAAGTCCACCTTCTTCTTTTTTTAATCCTGTTTTAACTTGATATGCTAAATTGGCTAATCCAGGTATTTCATCAATAGGTTTTCCATATGTTACTAATTTATCTGTAATAGGATTATAAAAAACTGTTTGAGCATCCATATCAAAAAGTTCTTTTCTGTATTTCTCAATATCAGTTTCTATCTGTTTTAAAGTTATCTTAGAATTATCCCCCAATTGCACCTCATCTTTTGTCCAACTTCCTTTGTCACCTTTTTTATTTACTTTAAAACGATGCCCTAAAAGATCATATTTTTTAAGTAAAGATTTAATAAGATTATTCTCAATTGACCTTTGGTTATTATTTAATGTTTTAGTTAAAAAATACTTAGCACTTTCTAATTCCGTTAAAAACTTATCAGGAATCATTAACATTTTGCTTTTTATCATTTTATAATCAACAGGATTCACAAGTCTACCCCAACCCAAGGAATGGGCCTGTACTAATTTAGTACGTTTTTTATCTATTTTAATTCCTGCCGCTTCATCAATGACCTTAGTTACTTTGTCAGTTAAAAAATCAAGATGCTTAATAGGATTGGCTTTTTTGCTTAGCTCAGGATCTCTTGTCTTTTTTCCTTTAAATAAAAGAGGATTATAATCCTTCTTTATTTTACCAGGAGCAGCTAACTCACTTTGTAAATTATTATTCTTTCTCCAACTTTTTAAGGGACCATAATATACACCAGTTTTATCTTCTGAACTGAGAAGATGCTTGTACTGTGGGAACGCTTCAACAATATCAGAATTGCTTATTGTTCTATGATCATTTTCCGTTAAAAATTTTTTTATATCGGCTTCCATTTCTGGATTTTTAGCTATATTGGATTGCTTCTTTCGACCAGTCTGATACAGTTTTTTTTGAACTTCTGCCGAAGAGGCCGGCCTGAACTCTCTTAACTTAACTTTAAAATTACTATATTTAATGCCTTGGTCCTCAAATTTCCTCATTCCTGGCAATGCCCAAATTTCATCTACAAGCAACGTATCAATATTTGGAATAGTGGAAAAAAATTCCTTTAAAGGATCACCTATTTTTCTAGCCATATGTCCAGGAGAGGGCAGGTCTACTTGAATTCTTGCTTTATTAATGGCGGAAGTGTCAAAAGAATGACCAGTCATATCAAATAAATATTTCTGTACTGCAGTATTATCCATTGATAAAAAATCTACATTTTTTGCCTCCTTTGAAAGTATGGTCGCAAGTGTATCAGGTAAAGGTTTGGATGTTTTAAATTCCTTTTTTGTTTTTGTATCATCTACTTTGGTAACTGGTGCTGCTAATAATTCGTCAATAGTCATAAGTGGTACGTCACTAGCCTTAATAGGTTCTAAAGCAGAAGAACTTTTTCTACCTTTTATGAGATCAGCTCCAGTTTCAAATATATTAACAATTGGTTTTACAGGACTACCCATTATTCACCCCTTAAATAGTTTCCAATTCCTTGAAATATAGGTTTAGCTCTTTTTCCAATTCCTCTAATAATTGGTGCTGCTCCTTTTATCCCTGTAAAAGCTGCACCCATTTGCCAACCTGGATCTTTAAATAATTCAGGGTCAGGAGAATATTCAGGCATTGAATAATCTTGCCATGATTTCATAAATTGAGGAATATACTCTGAGTATTGACCTAATCCCTCTTCACTTTCATCAAAAGGTCTAAATGCGGAACTAAATTTTTTAACAAATTCTCCTTCATCATTATAACCATATTTTCCTAAATAAGGGAACCCTACCTCTCCTTTTTCTTTATCTATAATTTTAGCATCTGGTTCAAATGCTACTTTAGGAAATAAGTCACTATCAAATGTAATTGTTCTATCATCATAATTTTTTAGGTAAGATCCAGGATTCTCCAAGGTTCCTAGATCTTTGGCCTTAGTAAATAATTGGTTATATTTAATTAACTCATCTTCATCTAATAAGTCTAATAATATGGCGTCCTTAGCATTATCAACATCGTATTTTGATATAAGCTCTTTTTCAAAATCACGAAATTCATCTTGTTCATTTTCTTGAAATGTCTTTTCCATATTATTTAAATATACCAATAAGTCTTCATCTTTTAGGAGATCATCAAAAGAAATTGTAACTTGCCCTTCTTCACCTGTTCCAAATGTTTCTTGAAAAAAAGTAGCAGGACCACGTTCTATTAATGCAGATTTAACAAGACCAGCTGCTTCCAAAGGAAGCCCAGTTATAAATCTAGCCAAACCCTGAGTTTTCTCATCCTCTAAAGCATAGGTTTTTTCCAGTTTTTCTGTAAAGGGAGTTGGTTTGTTTAGATTGAGAAGATCAAATGCGGTTACATCCGCTTCGCCTCTATCAATAGTATTGTCTTCGTCGTTCATTCGTTGGTTCTTCCTTGAAGTCATCCTTCAGTTCTACGTAATAGCCTTGACGGTAGCGCATTAACGCTTGTGTCGTACTATCCACATAGTCATCGTGATCGCCAAAAGGAAATGCGGCGCATTCCTCTATGACTTCCTCTGCCCAACGTCTTTCTGTGGGTGCCCATACTGCCCCAGATTCGAATAGCGGTGCCACGCTATTCACTCTTGAATGTTTATCATTTCCTTTGCTTGGTGTAAAGTTAATTACAGGAATTCCAGCTTTCTGTAGTTCATGTGTAAGTGGTAACCCGGACGCTTTGGCCTCGATCAATATAACCTCTGGTTCCCAGTACTTATATTCCTCTTGTGCCTTTGCT
>VTLG01004826.1_pt1 | contig 13207 bp, 10 predicted proteins | sample 4694571 | NCBI WGS metagenome assembly VTLG01 (sample SAMN12604809, study PRJNA352737) | marine metagenome | biome: ENVO:00000447; feature: ENVO:00000209|ENVO:00000569|ENVO:01000036; material: ENVO:00002151; isolation source: viral sequences binned using virsorter ... | reverse complement strand
GGCTCACCTTTTATTTGAGTCTGCAAAATCTAAAACATATAAATCTTTAGTCTACGAAAGAATCTATTGTAATGCTCATACACATGGTATAGAACCACACTTGCATATAGATGACGGTGAGTTTACCATGATTTTTTATCCACGATTGGATTGGAAACCAGAATGGAATGGTGGAACATTGATAGACGGTCGGCTGGTGGAGTATGTAGGTAATCGTATGGTTTTATTTACCGCATACTTACCACATAAAGCAATGCCGGTTTCAAGGGAGTGCTACGAACTAAGAACTAACGTAGTTTTTAAATGTCATGTATGAGTTGAAAGACTATCTTAATGCAATAAATCATACAAAAGAAAAACTAATGGATACTGAGGATGAACAGTGGGAAAAGAAATATCCACCTTTTATCGTAAATAAGTGTCTGTCTGGCTTTCAAGATACCATAATGTTGGTTAATGAAATCAACCAATATCCTAACACTGATAAAAAACTTCAGTTTGACTTTTTGATAAATAGTATACGCCCAAGGAAAAGATTTACTCCTTGGCTGAAGGCGAATAAATTAAACGATCTAGAGTATGTTAAAGAGTTTTATGGATACAATAACGAGAAAGCAAAGGTAGCTCTTACTATACTGAATGATGAACAAATCGCCACCATAAAACAAAAATTATATAAAGGTGGAAAAAATGGAAGAAGTTAATTGGACACAGGAGCAGATGCTTGAAGTTGGACTCAGAGAGCCCGATGATTTTTTAAAGGTTCGTGAGACACTATCACGAATTGGAGTTGCTTCTAGAAAAGAGAGAAAACTATATCAGTCTTGTCATATATTGCACAAGCAGGGAAAGTATTATATTGTACACTTCAAAGAGCTGTTTGCTCTGGACGGAAAAAATACCAATCTCACTGAAAACGATATAGCACGTAGGAATACAATATCAAATCTATTAAGAGATTGGGGTCTTATTACTATTAAGGATGATGTTACAAATGTTGCACCTCTAAGTCAGATTAAAGTTTTATCTTTTCGTGAAAAAGATGAATGGATTTTAGAAACAAAATATAACATAGGTAAGAAGAAAGAAGACTAATGAAAAGGTTCACACGGCACTTTGTTGAACAAAAAGATATAGACTCTCTAAAGTATGATAAGGTGGAAGAAAAGCCAGTTCCTCTTCTTAAAGGTGAAGATTGGAAAAAAATTCCTGTGTCTGAACCTCCAAGAAATAGTAGTCCAGAAGCTCGATTAGAACTGTCAATGGTAAAAGAGTTGGGTTCCAATAGAACCCAAAAAGATATTAATAGTATCAAAGAGCATGACATGGTTGCCACTTATGCTATTAGAGACTATCTTGAAGAAAATGATTTAGATTACAATAGTGAAGATATATCAAAAATAGTTGAAACAGGTGCGGGTGTTAGTAGAGTTTACAAAAATAAATTTCAAAGAATAAGACCATTTCAATTAGCAGAAGAATTAGGAATAGATATTAATCATATGGATTTTCCATCTGATACTATGCAAACACCATCTTATCCAAGTGGTCACACTATACAATCTCGTTTGGTTGCAGAATATTATATTCGTAAATATCCACAGCATAAGAAAGGATTGATAGCTGCAGCTGAAGAGTGCGGTCAAGGTCGAGTAAAAGCAGGGTGGCACTTTCCTTCTGATCATGAAGTTGGAGTCATGATAGCAGTAGAAATTGCACCAATGGTAGAACTGTAATGGAAAAGTTCAAGTCTTTCATCACTGAGGAAAAAGAAGAAAAATATAAAGTTGTTGTTATATCTGCTGAACACGGCGAGAAAGCCAAAACTGCTGAACGAATAAAAGCAGAAGCAAATGAACTTAATTTTCCTCATTACATAGCTCCTATGGATGGTACTTATACTAAATTTGAAAATGGTGTAAGAACTATTCATAAGGCAGATGATGAAAAAGGTTTTGAAGTGCATCCTAGTGATACTGTTATTTTTGTTAGGGGCACTCCAGAAAGAGATAGTTGGTTAGATTTAATTTCTCAATTTCAACGTGCAAGTTATTGTGTAGTAAATAGTAGAGATTGTTTAGAAGTTTCTGCTGATAAGTATCGAACATATTTGAGATTAAAAGACTTTGGACTTAAACAACCTAAAACTGTTTTAATACCAAATAAAGATTCAATAGAAAAATCTTTTGAAAATCTTGATACTAAATTTCCTATTATTTTAAAAACTTTAAGAGGTTCTAAGGGTGTTGGAGTATTGTTTATAGAATCAGAACGAGCTCTTAATTCTATTGTACAGTTATTATTCAAACAAGATAAATCAACAGATATTTTAATTCAAGAGTATATTAAAACTGATTTTGATGTTCGTGTTTTAATTCTTGGAGGTAAAGTAATTGCAACAATGCAAAGGGATGTTATTGAGGGTGATTTCAGAAGTAATGCATCTCTAGGTGCAAAAGTTAAGAAATATAATTTATCTGAATTAGAGATAGAACATAGTATTCTTGCTGCAAAAGCTGTTGGAGGATTATTTGTTGCTGTTGATTTTATACCATCTAGTGACCCAAAAAATAAATTACCATATATTTTGGAAGTAAATAGTTCACCTGGCACAGAAAATATTGAAGAAGCAAATAAGAAGAATATTGTTAAAGATATATTAAATCACTTTACCAATTCTAATGTTAGATATTCTGTACCTACAGAATGTGGCTGGGAAGAAGTTGTTACTGTAAAACCATTTGGTGAATTGACAGGAAAATTTGATACAGGAAATTATAAGTATCCAGTGCTTCACGCAGAAAATGTAAAAGTAAATGGTAAAAAAGTTACCTTTACAACTCACAATAAAACCATCACAACAAATCTTATAGGTAAATATATTTCTGTTACTGGCGGTGGAGAAGATGAGAGATTTGTAGTAGAATTAGAGTTTGAATTTGCCGGAACTAATTTTAGTAAAATACAATTTGGACTTGATGATAGAGATAGAATGGGTACAGATGTTTTGTTAAATCGTAAATTAATGAGAATATTAAATGTAATGGTCAATCCACAAAGAAAATATTTAATCACTACTAAATTATCCCTTGACAAATAAAATAAAGCCTGTTATAGTCTGTTCATGAACTTTTATACAAATGTCCTTCAACGTGGAAACCAACTATTTGTTCGAGCAGTTGTCAATGGACAGCGACAGAACTTTAAAATAAGATACCGCCCAACTTTATTTTCTCCTGTAAATCAAGAAACAGGATATAAGACACTGGACGGTGTTTCTGTATTGCCTATAGAATTTGATTCAATCAAAGAAGCAAAAGAGTGGGCAGATAACTATAAGTCCCAAACTGATCAGGTATATGGTAACACACAGTTTGCTTATAATTATATTTCTGACACATATAAAAATCAAGTTAATTGGGACTTAGATAAAATTCTTATTGTTACTATTGACATAGAGGTTGAGTGTGAAAATGGATTTCCTGCTGTTCGTACAGCAGCAGAACCAATGTTATCAATCACGATTAAGAATCACCAGAACAAAAAGATTGTTGTGTTTGGACTTCATGAGTTTCAAAATAACCGTGATGATGTAACATATATTCAGTGTGAAAGTGAAATACATCTACTGAAAGAGTTTCTTATATTTTGGGAGAAACATCAGCCTGATGTAATAACAGGTTGGAATACAGAGTTCTTTGATATACCATATCTCTGCAACCGAATCACTCATTTGTTTGGTGAGGATGAAATTAAACGTCTGTCGCCTTGGGGTGTTGTCTATTCCAAAGACATTTACAAAATGGGTAGAAACCATCAAGTGTATGCGATACAAGGTGTTGCTGCACTTGACTATTTTGATTTATATCAGAAGTTTACTTATACTGCACAAGAATCCTATAGATTAGATCATATTGCTAAAGTAGAATTGGGTGAAAGTAAAGAGGGTAATCCATACGAGACTTTTAAAGATTGGTATCAAAAAGACTACCAATCATTTATTGAATATAATATACAAGACGTTGAGATTGTTGACAAGCTAGAAGATAAGATGAAATTGATTGAACTTTGTCTGACTATGGCTTATGATGCAAAGGTTAACTATACAGATGTTCTTGGTACTGTTCGATATTGGGATGTTTTGATATACAATTATCTCAAGGAAAAGAATATAGTTATACCACAAAAGAAACCCCAAGACAAATCTGCACAGTATGAAGGTGCATATGTTAAAGACCCAAAAGTAGGCATGCATAAGTGGGTTATGTCGTTTGACTTGAATAGTTTGTATCCACACCTAATTATGCAGTATAACATTTCACCAGAGACTCTAATTCCTTCTAGTGAAGAAGCACCAGAGAAAATGGTTGACAAGATTTTAAAGGGTGAAATAACTAACGATACAAAATATTGTATGGCTCCTAACGGTGCATTTTTTAGAAAGGATAAGAGAGGGTTTTTACCAGAATTAATGGAGTCTATCTATAATGACAGAGTTAAATATAAAACGCTTCTATTGGAAGCTAAACAGCAATATGAAGACACTAAAGACAAACGGTATCTCAAGGATATCTCAAAGTATGAGAACATCCAAATGGCCAAAAAGATTTCACTCAATAGTGCGTATGGTGCGATTGGGAATTCTTGGTTTAGGTATTTTGATCTTAGAAATGCTGAAGCTATTACAACAAGTGGTCAGTTATCTATACGATGGGTTGAGAAGTCTCTTAATATCTACCTCAACAAAATTATTGGAACTGAGAACGAAGATTACGTTATCGCAAGTGACACGGACTCTGTATACATTACCTTTGATACGCTTGTATCTAAGTCTTTTGTGGACAGAAATCCATCTACAGAAACCATCGTCAATTTTTTGGATAAAGTTGCCTCTGATAAGATTGAACCGTTCATTAACAAATCTTATGAAGCCCTTGCTAAAGTTGTAAACGCATATGACCAGAAGATGGTCATGAAACGAGAGGTGATTGCAGACAAGGGTATCTGGACAGCTAAGAAACGGTATATTCTTAACTGTCATGATATAGAGGGTGTTCGATACAAGACTCCTAAACTCAAGATGATGGGCATCGAAGCAGTCAAGAGTTCAACTCCTGCTCCATGTCGAGATAAGATTAAAGAGGCTATGGATATCATTATGAATGGTGATGAGAAAATGCTAAATAGCTTTATACAAGAGTTCAGAGAAGAGTTTATGAAATTACCACCAGAGGATATTGCCTTTCCAAGAAGTTGTAACGGAGTACAGAAGTTTAGAGGTGAACATTCTCTGTTTGCAAAGGGCGCTCCAATTCATGTTAAGGGTGCGCTATTATATAATTATTTGGTTGACAAAGAGAAGTTAGAAGGTAAGTATCCAAAAATACAAGAGGGTGATAAGATTAAATTTTTAAATATGAAACAACCTAACATCTATCAGTCTAGTGCATTTTCTTTTATAACTTCTATGCCAAAGGAACTTGACTTGATGAGTAAAATAGACTATGATGTACAATTCACTAAGAGTTTTGTAGAACCATTGAAATTTATAACTGAAAAAATGAATTGGTTGATAGATGGCAGTTATGGAACACAAGGCAGTTTGGAGGATTTTTTCGCATGAGTTATAAACCGTATAACTTAAAAGATGTACTCGATGCATCAAATCAAAATAAATTTAGTGTCATCTCTACCTTTGCAGGTGGGGGTGGTAGTTCTACTGGTTATCGTCTTGCTGGTGGAAAAGTATTATGTGTGAATGAGTTTGTAGAAGAAGCTCAAAAAACATATCATGAAAATTATCCAGATACACCAGTTTTACCAGATGATATAAAAGAAATTAGTGGTAAAGAATTGATGAATGCTGCTGGAGTATCAGTAGGAGAGATTGATATTTTAGATGGTTCACCACCATGTTCAGCATTTTCAGTTGCTGGTTCTTTATCAAGAGGTAGTAATAAAACAGAATCATTGAATTTATTTGGTGAAACATATGTTAGAGATGAACCCAGTGGTAAACATTCAGATGGTTGGGGTGCTACTAAAAACTATTCTGATGGTAAGAAAGTCGAGAATATTGAAGATTTGTTCTTTGAGTTTTTACGAGTTGCCAAAGATATTCAACCTAAAACAATCGTGGCTGAGAATGTCAAAGGTTTGACAATGGGTGAAGCCAAAGAGTATTTTAACAAGATTACAAATACCTTTGAAGAAATAGGATATGATGTATCGGCTAAGGTTCTAAACTCTGCTAGTTTTGGTACACCACAAACTCGACAACGTGTTATATTCATTGGAGTACGTCAAGATGTAACAAGTAAAGTTGGCCTTAGTTTTATGAACATATCAAGTGTGTTTCCAGATGAGAACAAAGAGTTTGTAACAGTTGGTGATGCTTTTGAAGGATTAGAGAATGATCAAGAAGAAGTAGATATGTTATTAGAAAAGATGGCAAATTCTTCACATTGGAAAACTGTTAAGTTGATGCCAGATGATCCAGAAAAAGTTTTAACTGGTATGGATTATCATCCAAAACGTCATCACTTTAATCTAAAACGGTGTTCTAGGTTTAAACCCGCACCAACAGTGACAGCAACAAGTGCACCTGTTCATTTTATGGAAAAAAGAAAATTGACATTGGCTGAAACTCGTAGAGTTATGTCACTACCAGATGATTTTATTCTTACTGGTAGATGGGAACAAAGAAGTGAACGCATGGGTCGTATGGTGCCCCCGTTTATGTTGAAAGCTGTTGCTGAGGCTGTTTATGAAAATATATTAAAACCCTATAAGGAGATTGAAAGTGGCTGATTTTACATTCGCTCATCGTGAAGAAGGATTTGATGAGCATATTGATTGGAGTATTCGTGGATATAGTAATCTACTTGAAGATGTTATAACCTTTTCACGGTATTTTGTAGAAAATGGTACTACAGTTGTAGATGTTGGTTGTTCTACTGGTAAAGTTACTAAAAGAATGATTGAACAAAATTATGACTTTGCAAAGGATGTTTCATGGGAAGGTGTAGAAATTGCAGAGGGATTTCAGCAGAATTTACTAGATAGAGAATTAGAATTACGAAAGACTTATCCCGATATAAATGTAAATTTTGAATTTGGTAATGTATTAGATTATACGTTCATGAATTGTTCTTTAGTTACTTCTATCTTTACATTACAGTTTATGTCAAAGAAAGATAGAAAGCTTGTGATAGATGAGATTTATGATGGTTTGAATGAAGGTGGAGCTTTTATCTTTGCTGAAAAGATTGATTGTGTTAGTAGTCGAGTACAAGACATGATGACGTTTAACTATTATGATTTCAAAAAACAAAAGTTTGAATATGATGATATCATGACTAAAGAACGGACTCTACGCAATATGCTGAAACCTAATACATGGGATGAAATACAAACTATGTGTTATGATGCTGGATTTAGTGTAGTACAACAATTCTGGCAAAATCATTTATTTCTTGGTGCAATTGCCTTGAAATAAAAATCAGTTTCCTATATTTTATAAATATAACAGAAGTGAAGTTAGTAGTCCTATCACTGTGACACTTTGGGATTGCAAGGGATAGTCGGAGTCACAGCCCACCCCGCTCAGACTTCACTTCTAACTTTGTTTTTTAAATGGAGGCTTTGATGGGAATTACAGATTACGTTAGGCAAGTCAAGCCAAGACAGGATAAATCCGTTAATCATTTAGAAAAAGTACAAGAAGCTCTTGAATATAAAGAGGGTAATGATGAACAATTCGCTGTTGATCTTGTTTCTGAAATTGATGATAATATTGGTTCCATAGATGGTGAAATTAGTAAAGATGCCAGGCCTGGAAAAACTAATAGTAAAAGAATTGGTATACAGATAATATTATCAGACGAGAAAAGAATACCTTTTACTGCAATGGCCAATGAGGTTATAGACAGTGATAAAGATTTAGAAAAGAAATCTCCATCATCAACTAGAGCAAGAAAAGATTTTATGTTTAGACATAAAGATATGAATAGAGATATCTATGTACAAACTAGACCAGATGGTAAACGTGGTGGCGGAGCAAAAGCTGACCCAAATGAATTAATGACTGCTGCCCTTTGTACATTATCAAGTGTTCCCGAAGTTTCTACAGTAGAGGAACTTGATGCACTTATAGAACAAGTTAAAAAAATAGTTAAGTCTGGTAAGGTAATTGGGTTTACCTCTCTAGAGGTTGAGGCTTTAGAGAAAGATTATGATAATCTTTGTATGGCTGTTTCTGCAGCAACAGCAGTAACTAAAAATTTTGGTGGTGGAGCAGATAAAGTTTATTTAACAGGTAAAGCTTGGGATGATGATGTAAAACAATTTCAAATAACAAAATATGGAATGAAAGACTTTAATGCCTCAGATTTTATTGTTAAAAAAGGTGATAATTTTCTTGGTGTTTCTCTAAAAAAGAAAGCTTCTGGAACAACTGCCGATCCAACTTTAATCAATAAGGGATTTTCTACCATGATACAAGGTTCAGAGTTTGATAAAGTTAGAGATGAATTGGATGTAGCAGCCGGAGAGTTTTATGTACGTTTAGTTAAAACAGCACAAGTTTTTCAAAGAAGAAAACCAAAAGCTGCTGTTGATAAAGATGGAAGCCCTTGGTTAGATAAATCTATGATAAAAGAGCTAGGCCCAAGAGGTGCTGGTATAAACACTAAAAACTGGAAAAAATTTGTTCAAAGAATACCAAATGAATTGATAAATTATCAACTAAGAAAAAGTAAAAGTTTTTTTAAACCTCTTGCTGATGTAATTACTAAAAATTCTGATATGTTTGGTAATCAATTATTACAACTAATATTTAAGATGGACTTAAAAGATTTAAAAAAAATAAATTTTGATTATGCTTTAGTTACAGGAGTTGGTAGACAATTGGTAAAGGGCCCTGTTATAGAAAAGGGTGAATATAAAGGTGTAGATACTATGGTAGGTACTCTTGACAAATTATTTACAAGTGGTAAAGTAAAAATGGAGTTAGACCTAAGAAAAACTCAAGCATATGAAAAAGGGGCAACAGCCGCACAATTATTTTTTCAATTAAAGGTAGGTGATACTCCTATAAGTGATATAACAATGAGATATAAGGGTAATTTTAGAGCTGCACCAAACTTTATGGCTATACCAACAAAAGAATTTAAGGATTTGTTAAAGTGATTAGTTTTTTAGAACTTACAGAAGACAAGGGAGGCAAGAACCTGCACCTAGAACATCTAGAAGATGAGATCATCAACTATGGTGTAGATGGCGGCCGAGCTGCAATTAACTTTCTACGGTCACTAAGAGATATGCTTGCTGGTGCAAGTCGTAGTTCGGTGAACATGACAGTTAAATGGGATGGAGCTCCAGCAATATTTGCTGGTATTGATCCATCTGATGGTAAGTTCTTTGTTGCAAAGAAAAGTGTATTCAATGTAAATCCCAAGTTATATAAGACAGAGAAGGAAATAGATGATGATTTATCCGGCACCCTCAACTCCAAGTTTAAAGTTGCATTATCAGAATTTTCAAAATTGGGTATTCAAGGAGTATTGCAGGGCGATCTTCTTTGGACTGATGATATCGAAACGGAAACAATTGATAATCAAAAATACTATACTTTTCAGCCTAATACTATCGTGTATGCTGCACCTGTTAATAGTGATCTTGGTAGAACATTCGCTAGGTCTAAAATAGGTATTGTGTGGCACACTACATATAAAGGTAAAACTCTACAAGATATGAAAGCATCTTTCGGTGCAGATATATCAAAACTAAAAAAGACTAGTTCTGTGTGGATGGATGATGCAACATACAAAGATACCTCTGGTAAATCTACCTTTACTGCACAAGAGACAGAGACAGTAACAGCAATTCTATCTCAAACAGGGAAAACCTTTCAAAGAATTAACTCTGGCCAACTTAAAAGATTCATTGCATTACAAGAGAGTCTAACAGGTAATATGGCCGGTGCATCACTCAAAACATACAATAACAGTTTGGTAAGACAAGGACAAAAAATAAAGAATGCTCGTAGTCATGCAATGGGATATCCAGCATGGGTAGAGGGACACATACAAAAACAGATAGATAAAGCAAAAAGTCCAGCAGGAAAAAAGAAGTACGAAAACATACAAAAAGAAATGGTACGAGAATTTAAAAAATATGTGAAAGTTCTAGAATATGTCATAACATTCCAAAACTTACTTGTAGATGCAAAAATGCTAATCGTAAAGAAACTAAATAGTGTAAAGGGTTTGACAGATACTTTTATAAAAACCTCAAAAGGATTTAAGGTAACAAATCCTGAAGGATATGTTGCCATTGATAGAGTAAGTGGTGGAGCAGTTAAACTTGTAGATCGTATGGAGTTCTCGTTTAACAATTTTACAGCAATAAAGGCATGGGACAAATGAAGACATTTAAAGACCTTTTAGAAGCACCTCAAACGATTGTGTTTGCATTTGGACGATTCAATCCACCTACAACCGGCCATGAGAAATTAATTAATAAAGTTAAATCTGTTGCCGGTAATGTTCCTTATCGCATATACCCATCATTTACCACAAACCCAAAGAAAGACCCATTACCCCATGCATTAAAAGTTGCATATATGAGAAAGATGTTTCCTAAACATAGAAAGAACATTATTGCAGATAAAAATGCAAAAACTGCTATACACATTGCAGAGATGTTATACAAAGAGGGTTTTAAGAACTTGGTCATGGTTGCTGGTTCTGATAGGTTAAAAGAATTTTCTACATTACTTAATCGTTATAACGATGCTCCTGACAAGTCTGGTAAACAGTTGTTTAAATTTGATACTGTCCAAGTTATATCTGCTGGAGAACGTGACCCAGATGCAGAGGGTGTTTCTGGAATGTCTGCATCTAAGATGAGAGCTGCAGCTACAAACGGAGATAAAGATGCATTTATAACAGGTATTCCTAAAAGTTTCAAAGATGGTGAAAAACTGTATCGTGATGTTCGCAAGTACATGGGTATTCGTGAAGAGCGTGATATGGGTGATATGACTGACTTTGAAACTGTTCGTGATATGTATCTAACAGGAAAGATTTGGAATGCTGGTGATGTTGTAGAAGCAAAGGGTGTTACTGGTGAGGTTGTTCGTAAGGGTACAAACTATCTCTCGTTTGTAGATGAGGATGGTAAAGTACATAAAGCATGGTTGCATGAGATTACACTTGATGAAAGAAACTATCGCAAGGAATACGATAACTACCAAGGCCGTCCAGAACAGATTGCAAGACGTTCCTCACGAAATCAAGCCCGTAGGATTATGGGAGACAGAACCAAGATAGGTATGGATGTTGGACATAAAGACAACGATCCTATGAATAACAGTCCAGAAAATCTAAGAAACGAAGACCCATCAAAGAATCGTAGAGAGCCACGATTGAGAGAGGTCGAAGAAGATTTAGCAGATACAATTCCTTGGCTTGGAAAGTTAAAAAATAAAATATTTGATAAGACACATGAAAAAGGATTGAATAAACTTTCATTTGAATATGCAAAACGAGTAGCAAAATTAGCAAAAGAAAAGAAACCTATTAAACATATGCATATTGTTCATGACATTGCAAAACCATATTCTAATGTAACAGATAAAGTGTTGCGTAATCATATCAATGATTTAGTTAAAAAAGGTTTGATGCCAAAAGATTTAAGAGCAGAATACGAAGTACAAAATGAAACCATGTCATTTAAAGACTTTGTAAATCAGATACAGATAAATGAAAAACTTGGTAAGAATGCTGACATGGGTGATTACATTGATGATTTCCAAAAATCTGATTCTCCACAGTTCAAAGGTAAGTCCAAAGAGAAACGTAAAGACATGGCAATTGCTGCATACCTCGACAAGAAAGATAAGAGTGAGGGTGCATATGGATATGAGAAGCAAGACCCTGATATAAAAAGTAAAGGTGGTACACAACCAGCAAAGTATCACAAAGGGTTGTCTAAGTCTACTAAACAAAAACGTGATGCACATTTCAAAGCAAAGAAGAAGGGCCCTGCTCCTGGCGATGCAGATGCAAAGACAAAACCATCTGTTCATACCAAGAAGTTCAAACAGATGTATGGTGAAGACGGGCCATGTTGGGATACTCACAAACAAGTCGGTATGAAAAAGAAGGGTGGTAAAATGGTTCCTAACTGTGTTCCTAAGAATGAGGAGCCCAGAGTACCTCGTAAGAAAGGGCAACCAGCAGGAAGTGATAAGCACTCTGATTTGTATACGGATGAGAATCCAAAGGGTACAATTCACGGTTTAGGTTTCAAAGATGTAGAGACTGCGAAGGCAAGTGTAAAAAAGATTATCGGTAGTGGTAAGTCTCACGCACATAAGATACAAGCTGCAATTGCAATGGAACAACGTGCAAAAGAAATGGGTAAGACAGCAGAGGCAGCAATCTATCGTAAGTACATTGACAAGATGAAAGAAAAAACAAAACAGATGCAGAAGAATGAGGATGCTTGTTGTGAAGAATGTGAGACAGAATCACTCATCATTAAAGAGAACATATACAGAGTTGGGTCTGAAGCATACTTTCAATATTTCGTTGATCTAAGAGAGAAGTTTAATACTGGTGATTTATATTATCGGGGATTTGACAAGAGATTAATGGAAGGTGACATTGGAAAGTTTGCAATGTATGAGGGAGAACACGTTCCTTTAGAGTGTCCTATGATGGAGGCAGAATATCAAGGTAAAGAAGTAGAATTAAATTCTCCTAAAGCTGGTGGCCCAAAGAAGTATTATGTGTATGTAAAAGACCCATCGACAGGTAATGTTAAAAAAGTTTCTTGGGGGGATACAACAGGACTAAAAATAAAATTAGATGATAAGGAAGCAAGAAAGAGTTTTGCTGCTCGACATAAGTGCGATCAGAAGAAAGATAAAACCACGCCAGGATATTGGGCTTGTAATATGCCTCGTTATGCAAAACAACTTGGTCTAAGTGGGGGTGGAAACTTCTTTTGGTAAATCCTTATATAGATAAATATATAGATAATAAACTAGTTAGATATTTTTCTGAAAATGTTGATGATGAGGAACTAATTTGGCACAGAGATAAAAGAACTAGAGACATAGAAGTGGTATCTGGTGATGGTTGGCAACTACAAATGGACAACGAATTACCAGAGGATTTGAGAGAAGGAAAGACATATA
>VTLG01002009.1_pt1 | contig 13207 bp, 8 predicted proteins | sample 4694571 | NCBI WGS metagenome assembly VTLG01 (sample SAMN12604809, study PRJNA352737) | marine metagenome | biome: ENVO:00000447; feature: ENVO:00000209|ENVO:00000569|ENVO:01000036; material: ENVO:00002151; isolation source: viral sequences binned using virsorter ... | reverse complement strand
GCCAACGGAGTAACATGAAAGTATATACTGAAGTCACCTATACATGGGATGACACCAAAGGAGAACTAGTTGAAGAGTCCTCAAAGTCTTTTGACTATGATGGAGAAGTTACCCAATGTCACTCAAGGAGAGGGAAAGTAGGTAATAGATACACAGGTTATAGGTACTATAATATACCCCACACTCACAAATCTGTAGCCGATTTAAAACCTAAGATTAAGATTGATCTTAAACCGCCAAAGCCTGAGATTAAGATTGGAGGAAGTTTAGGGGAGGCATTGGATGCTGGTAAGACAAATCTTGCAACTGCAACTACTGCTGGTAAAAATGTTTTACATGATGCGGCTTCAGCAACAAAGACAAATCTTGAATATGCTGCTGATGCAGGTAAGTCCTTTTCACATAAAATAACGGACACTCTTAAAACAGGTATGCAAGGTCTCGGCCTACATAAAAAGGATAAGCCCGGATCAGATACTACTGTAGGTAGTAAGGCGGCTCCCGGACAATCTCAAACAATGGGACAGGGTGGACAAGGTGGTATGGAAACTGCATCCATGAAAACAATCAGAAAGAAAACAGTTGGTGGCGGTGGTAAAAGAAGGTTAATAAGTAAAATTAAAATAAAAGGGTCATCAGGTGCTAGAGTATGAAGAACACTGAGAATATTTATGAAGGTGCTCAACTTAAGAAACTGTATGAACAAGGATTTTCTCATAGAGAATCATATCTTAATAGGGCTAGAGAGTGTGCTAAACTAACGATACCTACTCTACTAAAAGATCAAGGATCAAACTGGGCTACCACTTTTCAAACTCCCTTCCAAAGTATAGGAGCACGAGGTGTCAATCATTTAGCAAGTAAACTTTTGTTGACTCTTCTTCCACCCAACTCACCCTTCTTTAGATTAACTATTGATGACTTTGATATTGAAGAGTTAGTAGGCTCAGAACAAAGGGGTGCAGTTGAAGAAGGGTTTGCAAAGATTGAACGCTCGGCTATGAATGAGATTGAAACTGAAGCCTATCGTGTTCCAGTGTTTGAAGCATTAAAACATCTTATTACCACAGGTAACTGTCTCCTTTATCTTCCTGAAGATGGAGGTATGCGTGTGTTCCACTTGGATAGATACATTTGTAAACGTGATCCAATGGGTAATCTTCTTTACATAATAACTAAAGAATCACTAGATGCAAAGACTGTACCAGAGAATGCAAGAGTAGCTCTAGGGCTTCCTTCACCACAGGAGCTTTCCCCTGAGTCTCCTGACAAGCCCTATGAGCTATTTACTTACGTGTGTAATAAAGGTAAGTATTGGCACATACATCAAGAAATAGGAACTACTGTTATCCCCGAATCCTACGGCAAATTCCCTATTGATAAGAACCCCTTCATTGCTCTCCGCTTTAGTAGAGTTGATGGAGAATCTTATGGTCGAGGATTAGTAGAAGAATATCTTGGGGATCTTAAATCACTTGAAGCACTATCTCAAGCTATTGTGGAAGGATCTGCGGCTGCTTCCAAAGTTTTATTCTTAGTAAGACCTAATGGTACTACTAGAATAAAGACTATAGCTGATGCACCAAGCGGTGCTATAGTACAAGGTGATTCAAATGACGTATCCACATTACAAGTCGAGAAGTTTAATGACTTTAAGATTTCACAGGATATGGCACGAGATATACAAGAGAGGTTAGCTGCGGCTTTCCTTCTTAATTCCTCTGTTCAAAGGAATGCTGAAAGAGTTACAGCAGAAGAAATACGTTTCATGGCACAAGAACTAGAGAGTACTCTAGGTGGTGTCTATTCTGTTCTCTCTCAAGAATTTCAATTACCACTGATTAATATTCTTCTTGGTAAAATGGTTAAACAAAAGAAGATGCCTAAGTTTCCAAAGGAGTCAGTCAAACCACAGATTGTTACTGGTATGGAAGCATTAGGTCGTGGTCAGGATCTAAACAAGCTATCTCAATTCTTAGAGTACCTAGCTCCACTAGGCCCAGAAGTGTTATCACAGAAATTAAACATTGATGATTACATGGATAGACTAGGAGCATCTCTTGGTATTGATACAGGTGGTTTAATTAAAACTGATGAACAGATTCAACAGGAACAAGCAGAAGCCCAACAAGCACAGCAAGCACAGATGGAGCAACAGCAACAAGCTCAAATGCAAGCTGATGTTATTAAAGGAGCAACGCCAAATATGGTCAAGGGTATGAATGAGCAGATGGCTAATAATCCTGAGATGGCTGAAGCAATGCAAGAAGCTATGACTCAACAGATGGGTACTGCATAATCAACACACAGTAAGAAGGAAACACAATGACAGAAGAAGTTCAAACATATGAAGGAGAAGGAACAAATCAAGTAGGCTCACCAGAACATGTGCATAACATGTTTGCTAAGATGGAGGAGCCTATACAACCTAGTGATCAATCAGAAGAACTATATGTTAGAGACAGTGATAGACCCGAATGGCTACCTGAAAAGTTTGGTTCTGCTGAAGAGTTAGCTCAAGCATATAAAGAATTAGAACAACACTTTCATAGAGCAAACGAGGATAACCAGTTAAATACGGAACAAGAGAGATTTCAAAATGAGGAAGTTCCAGAAATCTTACAGACCACCCCATCTCAAGTTCATAAATTACTTGATGATAAAGGATTAGACTTTAGTGTATTCCAACAGGAGTACAATGAAACAGGTACTCTATCTAAAGAAGCTATGAATGCTCTTTCAGAACAAGGTATATCTGAGGAAATGGTTACCACTTGGTTACAAGGTCAAGAGGCTATGGCTGAACAAGCTGTTGAACACTTATATAATGAGGTAGGTGGAGAAGAGAATTATAATTTGATGATGGAGTGGGCGGCAGATAACCTACAGCCGTGGGAAGTTGAAGCCTATAATAAACAAGTTGAAAACCTAGATGCAAATACTAACTTTGCTGTACTAGGTATGCAAGCTCGTTATCAGAATTCGGTGGGTATGCCACCAAACTTATTGTCTGGTGATGTAGGAGAGGATATAGCTCCTCGCTTTGAATCACTAGCAGAACTTACTTCGGCAATGAGCGATCCGAAGTATGATAAAGATCCAGCTTATCGTGCACGTGTGGCACAGAAGTTGAGATTTTCAAACGTGCTCTAACAAAGAAATAAAGGACAAGACCAAAAAGTAAGACCTTGCCCCATGCGTGGGATAACTTTGTACCGAACTTTGTGAGACTAGATTTCTGAGTTATTAATCAATAACCCTTAATCTAAGGAAAAACAATATGGCACAAGACTATACCGCAATTCATAGAACGGGTGTGGATAATGCAACAACTGGATCTACTGGTCAAGGTCGTGCATTATTCCTCAAGCTGTATGCAGGAGAAGTGCTTACAGCGTTCCAATCTAAGAATATCATGATGCCTTTGCATCGTGTGCGAACAATATCAAAAGGTAAGTCAGCCCAGTTTCCGATGACAGGTAAGTACCGAGATGCGGGCTACCATACACCGGGAAAGGAAATCGTTCCAACTGCTGCCAAGCAGGGTGAGAGGATCGTTTCGATTGATGACCTGTTAGTTAATGCTCAGTTCATTCCGAACATTGACGAAGCAATGTCTCATTATGACATACGTTCCATCTACACTCAGGAGGCAGGATTTGGTCTCGGTAAAGTTGCTGACCAAAATATCTTGAGACTTGCAATTAAAGGTGCTTTGTGTGAAAGTTCAGCTATGGCTGCTCTTACTACAGGTGCACCAATGATTCAAGAGTACTCAGCATTTGCAGATGAGGACTTCACCCAGAATGTTGTCATTGGGGCAACTGCTGGAGCAACCTCAGATATTGCTAAATCCAGAGAGCCTCAGTCTATTGCACAGGCAATCATGGATGCAAAGCGTATCTTACAAAATGCAGATGTACCCGGAGAACCTTTCGTTGTTTTAAACAATGATACATATTTCGATATGTTCAAGGTCTCTGGATCAAATCCGCTTAACGACCTAGTTATCTTCAATCGTGATATAGGTGGATCTGGTAGTCCAATGTCAGGTGCAGTCCCTCAAATCTTAGGGATGCCTGTGTATGTGACTAACCATTTAGGTTCATTCAGTGTTGGTACTAACACCTGGAATTCAGCTTTATGGACTATTACAAGTCACGTAGGCCAACATAAAACTGGTACTACTACTTGGGGTTCAGATCAGCCTTTAGCTGGTGAATCTTATCGTACTACTCAGTATGACACAGGTAGTACAGATCACGCTGCATGGACTACAGAAGTAACTAACAATAATGCAACTGCTGGAACAAGAATTACGGCACGAATATCTGCTGTTGCACAGCGTGTTATTGGATTAGTAATGACTATGGATGCAGTTGCTACTGTTAAATTAATGGATCTCTCAGTTGAATCCGAGTATCAGATCAACAGACAGGGTACATTAATGGTATCTAAGTATGCGATGGGACATAACGTATTACGCCCAGCGTGTGCTGTTGCTTTGATTCAAGGACTATAGGATCAAGGTAATTCTTTTTGGGAGTATCCTTTAACTAGGGTGCTCCCTTTTTTTTACTACATTAGAAAGGTAACATGAGTCTAAATAGAATGACTGAATTAGAGGCAGTCAATACCATGTTGGTGACGATTGGAGAACAGCCAGTTTCTAGTTTAGATAACTTAGCAGGACTTCAAGATGCTAGTATTGCCCGACAGATACTCTCTAACATATCACGTGCAGTACAATCTAAAGGGTGGGTATTCAATTTAGATCTTCAAGTTACATATACTCCAGATACAAATGGAGAAATTGTTTTAGGATCAAATGTTTTACGAATTGATACTACCTCTAAAGTTAGAAGTTCAACGAAAGACATAGTTGAACGAGGTGGTAAACTATATGATAGAGAGAAAAACACAAGTGTATTCACTGACTCCATAAAGGTAGATAGAGTAATTGTTTTAAACTTTGATGACTTACCAGAGGCCGCACGAAGATACATAGCAACTAGATCTGCTCGTGTGTTTCATGACAGGGTAGTTGGATCAGGTGAGTTACATAGGTTCTTTCAAGAAGATGAACATATGGCTTGGAGTGAACTATTAGAATATGAAGCAGAGATGGGAGACTATACCATCTTTGATGACTATGATGTGTATAGAATAATAGAGAGAGACTCAGGTAAGTCAAGACAAACTACAACACCAACAACATAAAATGGCATTAATATCAGGAACAATCCCCAGTTTAATTAATGGTGTCTCACAGCAACCCGCAACACTCAGGTTGCCTACACAGGGTGAGGTACAAGAGAATGGATTGTCTCACATTGCAAGAGGTCTAGAGAAACGACCATGTACTGAGCATGTAAAAACTATTGCTGGTGTAACATCAAATAATAGTAATGATGTATTTATCCATACTATCAGAAGAAGTGAGGATGAGGCATATGCCTTTATTGTAAAAGGAACTGATGTTGGAAGTACAGAACCCTCAGTTAAGTTAATTGATTTAACAGGTTATGCAACTGGTACTCCGGGTAATGAAGTGTATATAAAAAAGGATGATCAAGGTTCTACTAACATAACCGCATCAGACCCACTAAGTGCATCCTCTAATACTGATGTACGAAATTACTTAGGTAACTTCACTTCCTCTAATGCTTTTGAACCTAGTAAACTATCTGCCACCACTATTGCTGACTTTACCTTTCTACTTAATAAAACTGTGGTAGTACAGCAGTCTAGTGCTGATGCAGATGATAGAGATTATGAAGCACTAATCTACTTTAAGATAGGAGACTTTGGTGCAGACTACAAGGTAGAAATTAAAGAGTATAATGTTGATGCTGATGGAGAGATGAATCCTGCATCAATAAGATCAACAAAGACAGCAACCTATAAGACTCCAGATAATAAAACAAAGAGTAGATCTGGTAGTGGTTCCACAGGAAACACTGAGTCAATAAATAATCAAGCGGCTGTTATAGTTAGTAATATAGCATGGAACTTATATGATGGAACTGTTGGTGGTAAAACTGATAAAGTTGAATTAAAGCAAGCGGCTACAGCCGGGTCTGGAGGCTCACAAGGAGTACCAGTAGGTGAGGCATATGTACATGATACAGCAGTAAGTGAACTAAATGACTCATCAATACCCTACACAGGTACAGTAGGTGTTATTGATGAAGGTACATTTAGTGGAACCGCTTTAAAATCATTAGGTGGAACTTTTACTACTACATACAATGCTGGTGAGAGTTTAATGCATATTAGTAATAGTCAGTATCCCTTTACAGTAGAAGTTACAGATGGTAAGGGTGACGCTTACATGAGAGCAATTAATGGAAGTGATGAGGTTGCACAGTTCGGACATCTACCCGGATCAGGACTACCATCTCCTCAAGCAGATGACTTTGTTGCAAAAATATCAGGAGATAAATCTTCAGGACAAGATGACTACTATGTTAAGTGGGAAGGTAATGTATGGAAAGAAACAATTAGACCTGTGTATCCCGGTGGAACAACAGGACATACACATGCAACAGTTAAGAAGAATGCAAGAACTAGTTTTAATGCAGCAACAATGCCAGTCAATCTCTATAAGGCTTTTGGCACAGTAGATGGAACAGCTAATTCAATATACTATATTCTTAGTACAGTAGACTGGTCATCCCGTACTGTAGGAGATCTAAATACAAACCCTTTTCCTTCATTTGCAAACTATGCATTAAGTGATCCTCCTGCGGATGCAACTGATGCAACATATACAATCAATGATATATTCTTCCACAGGAATAGATTAGGATTTGTGTCAGATGAGAACGTAATACTGTCAGAGGCAGGAGAGTATTTCAATTTTTGGCACACTACTGTACTGTCTGTACTAGATACAGCAGTTATTGATGTAGCAGTTAGTAATAACCAAGTGGCTATATTGAAATCCGCTATACCATTTCAAGAGAACCTTGTATTGTTCTCAGATCTCCAGCAGTTCAAACTAACTTCCCAACAGTTCCTTACCCCTACCTCAGTAACAGTTGATGTTGCAACGAACTTTGAGACCTCTACAGAGGTAAAACCTGTTCCTGCTGGTAAAACAATCTTTTTCCCATTTAAACGAGGGTCATACTCAGGTATCCGAGAGTACTTCATTGATGTAGCATCCGAGACTAATGATGCAAATGAAGTAACTGCTCATGTACCAGAGTACATAGAGGGTACAGTTAAGAAGATGGCGGTGTCCTCTAATGAGGAGGTACTACTTATATTGTCTGATACTGACCGAAGGGAACTAATAGTTTACAAGTATTACTATAATGATAAAGAGAAGCTACAGTCTGCATGGTCTAAGTGGAAGTTTGATGCAGATATAATTGATGTTGAGTTTATAGGCTCAGTAGCTTTTATGCTATTTAGACGAGGAAATGGGACTAACGATCCAGTTTATCTAGAGAAACTAAACCTGTCCGTAGATAGTGCAACCACTGTACTTGATGATCAGATAGGAGTTAGGTTAGATAGAAGAGTTAAACTAGCTACTGGAGGTGTTACCTCACTACCATACTCAGATGCAGACTATGATAAACTAACAACAAGTACAGTACAGGTCAGTGGTAGTGGTCAGTTTGGATCTAACTTAAAACTTAAGAACCTAAATACAACAGGTAACTTTGCTCCAAGAGTGGGACAAACATTCTCTGCTTCAGGAGTTAGTGGAACTAAGTATAAGGTAATTGGTACTGAAGCACTTGCCAGTGATAACACATGTACCATAAAGATAACTCCATCAATAGCTGAATCAGCTAAGTGGGATGATGGTAAAGTTCTTACCTTCGATGAAAGAGAAGTAGAATACATAGTTGAAACTGGGGAGAAGATAGCGTCAAGTCAGTTAGCAGGAGTATTAGCTAATGGAACTCAATTATCTAACCAACGTGGGAATAGTACTCCTATAGTATACGCAGGTATACCATATGACTTTAGGTACCAGTTCTCACAACAGTTTGTTAAGAATAATGATAACTCAATTAACTCAGGTAGATTACAAATTAGAAACTTTGAGATTTCTTACGATAAAACAGGAGCATTTACAGTAGAGGTTTCTCCTAGACCATTTGATAATCTCTATAGAGATGTTAATATACGTGAGTTCACTGGAGTTATTGTAGGTACCTCACTGCTAGGAAAGAAACAACTGGAAACAGGGGTATTCAGGGTGCCTGTATATTGTAATTCAAAGGATGTTAAGATAACAGTTAATAGTACATCTTGGTATCCACTTGCTTTACAGTCGGCTGATTGGGAAGCACTTCAAGTACTAAGGAACCAAAGAGTTTAATGGGATATAAGGTAAGAAAAACTATTAAAAGGGACTGTGAGATTCTAGCTGAAAAGATGAGAGAGTCCGACAGAAATGAAATATGGAGTTCACATAGGGCCACACCTATAGAAGCCCTTGAACAAGGATTAAATGAATCAGGAGACTTTTGTTACACCTTATTACTTAATGAGGAAGTAGTTGGTATCTTTGGAGTAAATAGAGTAGATAACAAGTCGGGAGTAGTGTGGCTAATGGGGTCTAATAATATGACCTCAAATAAATCAGGCTTCTATAAAGTATCAAAAAAGTATCTTAGACTATTTAGGAAAGAGTTTAGTTTGTTATTTAACTATGTAGATGATCGTAATAAACAAACAGCTAAGTGGTTGGAGAAGTTAGGGTTCTCATTTATACAGCAGGAACCTAAGTTTGGAGCAGATAAAATACCATTTAATTTATTTATGATAGGGAGATAATATGTGTCATCCAGTAGCTATGGTAGCAATGGCAGTTGTACAACAACAACAAGCACAGCAAGCACAAGATGCACAAGTTAGTGCTATGAATGCGGCTGCTGAAGAAAATGCTAAAAGACAGACTGAGGCGTATCAAAATGACATGGCTTCAGCATATGCAGAAGAAATAAACATAGAAGAAGAAGGATTTAAAAGTGCTGAAGATGCTGCTAGTGCTAAATTAGATATGCTTGTAATGGCAAGAGAAGATCAGGCTAGATTACGTTCACAGAATATGGAAACAATAGGAGGTGGACAGACTGCTGATGCTATTATGGGTAATCTAAGACGACATATTGCTGGCAATGTAAGAGATCTAGAAGATAATTATCAGAGAGGAGTAACATCAAGAAGAAAAGAGAGGGAAGGCATCACCAGAGACAGAATAAGTAGACGTATATCATACAAGAGTGCCCTTAATAGTATGCCTACAGGTTCATATGCTTCTCAAAATGAGAGAAATATGAAAATGATAAGCTCCGGTTTTCAAGGATACGCTGGTTACAAGAGTTATACTAAAGTAACTCCAGCCGCAGACGCATCAACTACAGGATAATATAATGGCTTCAAAAGCAGAATTACTAGCTTCCGCTAGAAAGAGAGGACAAAAGCAAAAGATCTTTCGCAGAGGTCGTGGTACTAATACAAGTGTACGACAACCGGGTGTTGATCAAAGTGCTGGAAGAGAAGCAAAGGCTGTATCCGATTTTCTAGGTACTTTTCTTAATGTGGGGCCGGGTGTTCTTGATGCACACAATAAAGAGACAAACGAAGAGAATAAGAAGTTAGTTGCAAAGGGAGAAGCAACCTACAAAAATGCATCTCCAGATCAAAGGAGACAGTTCCGAGAAGCTATCAGAAGTGGGACAATATCTGGAGGAGAGAGTCCATACTTTAGGGAAGGTTTGAATAGGGCACAAGCTGATGCAATGTCTTTAGAGTATGGTAATGCAGTTTTTCTAGCTTGGGAACAAAGTGATGCAAAGAATAGTTCAGATCCAGAGGCATTAAATAATTTTCTAAATGAGTTCCAGCATAAAGCTGATGGCCCACCGGGACAGAATCGTTCATGGGAGGAACGTGTAGGTGACTTAGGTGAACAAGTTGCTAATGAAGAGTTTCAACCTAGAGCAGATGCAATTAAAAGACAGTTGATGCAGATGCACTCAGAGCATCAGAGAAGTGAGTACAAAAAGAAAGCACAAGATCTCGTTGAATCTTCTGAATATAAAAAATTTATAGATCCCACTATGGATGAGTTAATTTCGGTAGGTGAAATAGATGCTATTTTAGCAAAAGAACAACTAGTAAGTGATTTAGTTACAACAAGACAGAATGTGTTAGATTCTAAAAATCGGGTACCTGTTAATGGAGAAGCAAAGGAGAAATTCATATCAAACTTTGTTAATAAACATACTAGTGGCCCTAATACTAATATAAAAGGTCTCATTAAAACTGCTGAAGTAAAATTTGAGGAGGAGAAAAAAAGTATAGAGGCATCATTAGATCATCATATGACTACAGTGATGGGTAAAGATGGTGCAAAAAAAGTATTTAGTGTAGCCTCATTTAATAAAGAGGTTAAAAAGCAGAACCTTGAAATAGCTAAAAATGATCCTAAGAAATACAGAAGTGGCTCTAGAGTTACCCTTAAACCTCTTCCTCCAGTAGAATTAGCTCAAGAAGAGATGGTAGATATAGCATCTTTTATTCCTCACCACTCTGAAAAAGATCCAAATGAACCAGTAGTACCAATGTTACTACCTCCAGCAGAATTAGCTCCTCCTATAGATGAACCAGAACCAACCTCTATAGTACTTGCATCAAGAGAGATAGGTGGTAAAGACTTTTCTAATAAACAAATTGTTATTGCTGAAGGAGAACTTGAGTACATTGATAGGGAACCTTCTGTACCAGAGGACATTCCCGTACCACAACCTATTCAACCTCTTAAACCTACTAAAATGAAAGAGGCAATGGAACTAGCTATTGAAGGTATTAACCCTGCAAAAACTAGTTACGGATTAGTTGCATATAATACAGAAGATGAAGCACAGAAAATAGTGGATAATATTAGAGATAATGTTGTAGGAGATACCACTGGTACTTGGGAATTCGCCATTAAAAAGGTGGGAGATGTGTACCAAGTACAAACTCAAGGAGGAGCTACTATAACAGATAATCAACATGAGGCTTTCTTTAATGCACTAGCTTCTGAGTATCCCGGAGAAATGGGGAACTTAAATGCCCGTTGGGATGATAAGGTAAAAGATAAAGACTTTGTTCAAATAATTTCACCAGACCGAACTAAACCTAAAAAGAAGAAAAGGACATAATATGGATCAGCGTCAGTTAAGTGGAATAACGCCTCCTAGAATATCAGAAAGAAAAGGTCTTAAATTAGGAGTAGATAAAACTAGCCCATTAATCTCACAAAATATAGTAACCGCAAAAGCTAAACCAATAGGAAAAGCTGAGATTGATGAGGTAGCTCAAAGACTTCACAGAGAGAAGTTAGCTGGAAATGCTTTAACAAACTTTATCCATAATATGAATTCTGATAATGAGGAGTATATTGATCAAGGTCATGCTCCCTCATGGGTACTTGAGAAGTCTGCAAAAAATCTTGCTAATAAAGCACTAACAACTGGTAATAAGAAATGGTTAGATTTAATAGGTAAAGTAGATACATATGGTGGCGGTAACTATGCCCAAACCCAAAAGGGTAGAAAGATTATTAGAGATACAATAAATGAAATAGAAAGAAAAGCAAACGAAAGTGAGGATAGAGAATATAAAAGGAGATCAAGAGGAAAAGAAAAGTTAAAGCACGGGTTTACTGTTGGATTCAATAGAGTTTTAGGTATGGAAGAGGGGCCAGAAAAAGAAGCTCTAATAAAAAAGATGAAAGAAGAAGCATTCACTAATGGACTTAGTGATGTGTATCAAAATATATATAGGAATTATGATTTAATTAATGAAAGAGAAGGAGAACCAACAGTACTTAGTGATAAAGCTATGATGCCTAAGATTCTAGAGTGGATTAATGAACCGGGTAACTTTGGGACTTTTGACACAATGACTGCTGGAGTTACAACATTCCTTGCTGAGAACAATATAAAGGTAAATGAGAATCAGCAGAGTAAAATAGATAAACTATTAAAAGCCTACACACCATTGGAAGGTATTAACGAATTCAAAGAGTTAAGTGAGTCAATAGATAAATTTGGGGAGGACTATCTTAAAAAATTAAGTATCAATGCAAAGTTCGTACCAGACCAAGCAAGGACAGCCTCATTAGATCAAAGAGCAAACTTAATAAAAAGATTTCGTAAAGTACTTAATGAACACAGATTAGAAATAAAGGGAAAAGAAGGACAATATGTACCTTACGGCTTATGGTCTACAGAACAGAAAAATGAATTATATCAAGACTTACTTACAGTAAGAAATGGTTATTTAGATACTGCTCGTACTGAAATTAAAAAGGCTTATGATGAAAATACTCCTACACCTAACGATGCCAAAACAAATGCTGAGTACAATAAAATATACACAGAGTTAGGTACTCTTAATTATTTAGCTGGAACTGGTACATCTTTAACTACTGCTCAAGAAGAAAGACGGAAAAACCTAGAACTAGAACTAAAATACAAGTGGCCTAAAAAATGGGATGAACATAGGAAATCAGAGATAAAGAGAGATGAGCCTGAAAAGGATGTGATTAGCTTTGCTAAAGATGCTGACCCTGAGCATACACAGGCAATAAGAGATTTACTTGCGGAATACTCTTTTGAGACTCCTGAGTACATGCAGATGAAAGTTGATGAATATACTAATAAGAATAAGATTAAACCAGATACAGAGGCTCAAGCAGAAATAGATAGATTCAAGCAGAGTGGAACTAAACTAGATGAAATTCCTACTACTAAGGATTCTCTTGATTTGTTTGATAAACTACTTACCTCCATATTCCCCGGATACCAGCCCGGATTAATGGCTTTAAAGTTTGCAGATGTAGTAAAGAGAGTACCTACCTTTCCAATGCAAGCATTCTATATGATAAGAGAGAATAGAAAGAACATTAAAGATGCCATTAAAGGAAAACTTAAAGCTAAAATATTAGGTGAAAAAGGGGAAAAGGGTCTTAATGTACCTTATGGGGCACTATGGTCTGATCAGCAGAGAGAAGATTTTAATAAGGAATCGGATGCTGAAATTATGGAGGAGTTCTTAAAAGAAGATTCCAAAATTATTAAAGACTTGAAAGCCCTTTCTCCTGATAAAGAATCAACAAAAGATAAACCAGAAGAGATCGTAGAGATGACGGACTTAAGGCTTAAAGAGGCTTTTCCTAATTATAAAG
>VTLG01001360.1_pt1 | contig 13207 bp, 7 predicted proteins | sample 4694571 | NCBI WGS metagenome assembly VTLG01 (sample SAMN12604809, study PRJNA352737) | marine metagenome | biome: ENVO:00000447; feature: ENVO:00000209|ENVO:00000569|ENVO:01000036; material: ENVO:00002151; isolation source: viral sequences binned using virsorter ... | reverse complement strand
CAAATAACATTGAAGGTAAATCATCATTCTTCTCTGGTTCAATCTCTCGTAATTTCTCAGGAATAACAACAAATCCATCAGGTAATAAATTAATTAACTTGGGAGTTAACTTTATTTCAGGACTTTCCAATTCTGAGATAAATAAAGGGTCAGGAGAAGTGGTTTACTTAGATAATAGACCACTTATTGTTAGAAACTCTCGTCAAAAGGAAGACATTAAAATCATACTAGAATTCTAAAATGCCACAAAAGACTAATTTAAATATATCACCTTATTATGATGATTTCAATAAGGATGACCAATTTTACAAAATTCTATTTAAACCTGGATATCCAGTTCAAGCAAGAGAATTAACTGGTTTACAGTCTCTTTTACAGAATCAAGTAGAATCTTTTGGTAAGCATATATTTAAAGAAGGTTCAATGGTTATTCCAGGTAACATTGAACTTGATACATCATATTTTTCTGCTAAAATAAACGACACACATCTTGGCATTGATGTTTCAGTTTATTTGAATGAAATTATAGCATCAAATGGTGGTAAGGGTTTAAGAGTTAGAGGTCAAAATTCAGGAACAGTCGCAGTAATAAAAAATTTCATATTACCACCATCAGAGGGTGTTGAAAATATCACAATTTTTGTCAAATATCAACAATCTGGAACTGATGGTGAAAGCACTGCATTTCCAGATGGTGAAATTTTAGTTCTAGAGGAACCACTTACATATGGCAACACCACATTAACAATTGGAGAAACAATATTAACATTAGTCTCTGATAATGCTACAGCTGTAGGATCTGCCTTTGGTGTTAACCAAGGTGTCTATTTTATGCGTGGAAGTTTTGTTGATGTTAATACGTCTTTAATAATATTAGAACCATATTCAAATCAACCATCTTACAGAATTGGTTTTGATATTTCTGAAGAAGTTATCAATTCAAATGATGATCCATCGTTGTATGATAATGCAAAAGGGTTTACAAACTTTGCTGCACCAGGTGCTGACCGTTTTAAAATTTCTGTAAAACTTGCTAAAAAAGCATTAGATGACTACGAAGATACAAACTTCGTAGAGTTAATGAGAACCGATACAGGTGAAGTAAAAAGATTACAAGATTCAGCTGCATATAGTGAATTAAAAAAATATTTTGCAAAGAGAACTTATGATGAATCTGGAGATTATTCTGTTGAACCATTTCGTGTTGATATACAAGAATCTTTAAATAATGAAATTGGAAATGATGGTTTATTCACAGAAAATAGACTTACAGATGATGGAAATAAACCAAGTGATGATTTATTTTGTGTCAAATTATCACCAGGTAGAGCCTATGTGAGAGGATTTGATGTTAATTTGTCAGGGACAACAGTTTTAGATGTTGATAAACCAAGAGATGTTCAAACAGTTAACGCTGCATCTATTCCATTTGAAATGGGTAGTTTACTTCGTGTAAATAATGCACAAGGAACACCTATGATAAGAATCGGTGGTGGAAATGCAAATGTTATAAAATTATTAAAATCTCGTAAACTTGGTACAGGTGGTGCAGTTAATGAAGACCAAGCTTTTCAACAAATAGGTGAGGCAAGAGTATATCATTATGCTTTGACAGATGACTCATATAAAAACTCAAATACTGAGTTTGATTTATATCTTTACGATATTCAAACATTTACAGTATTAAAATGTTCTAGTTTTACAGCATCAACAGTAATACAAGGAGCAAGAATTAGAGGAAAAGCAAGTGGAGCATTTGGATATGCTGCGTTAAATGCAGGTTCAACAGGTGCTAATGAAATAGCAGTATCTCAAACCACAGGCACCTTTATAAAGGGTGAGCAGTTAATTATTAACGAAAGATCAGTTACTGCTGATATTTCTATAAAAGATATAATATCATATACCACTGATGATATAAAATCTGTATTCCAAGACTCTGATAGTTCTGATTTTGATACTAATCTACCATCTAATTTTTCTGCAGACTCAGTATTATACGATAAATTATTACAAGGTTTTTCTGTAACAGATCAATTAAATGTAACTGGAAATACTGCTACAGTTAACAATAGAAATTTTGCTGCAAAAGTGGGTATCAAGACTGATGCTATTATCGGTTATCAGAGAGGTGATACTGAGGATAAGGTCTTCAATAGAATTACTGGTATATCAACAGATGGTAAAACACTTACATTAGCATCAGTTGGTGTTCATACTGGTGTTAACGCTGGTGCTGTTTTATCTTCTGGTATTTCAACATCTTCACCATTTAGACTTCAAGCACCCATAATTCAGAATATTGATGGATCTGGAATATTTACTGAATTACCAAAACAAAATATTTCTATAGTAAATCTTTCTAATTCAAATCTAGTAATTTCTAAACAAATTACTAATCAGCAAATTACAAGTAATACAATAACATTTTCATCTTCTGTTGGTTTAACTACTGCAGTAGGTATTACAAGTATATTCTTTGAACCATTTGATGCGGAAAGATATTCAATTCACTATCCAGATGGAACTACAGAACCATTAACATCTGACCAAGTAGATATAACAAATAATGGAAACATAATAACATTTAATGGTTTAAGCAATGGTACAAATACAACTGCAACTGTAAACGTAACTCTTAAAAAATTAGGTTTAACAAGTAAAACAAAGGATTTTGTAAGAAGTCAGAAAGTAGAAGTTACAAGAACTGTTGGTATTTCTACTTTAACTAGTTTACTTGAACCAAGTGAAGCATATGGTCTAAGAGTTGAAGATGAGGAGATATCTTTGAATGTTCCTGATGTAGTGAATGTTGTTGCTATATTAGAATCTAAGGATACAAACGCACCAGTTTTAGATAAATTAAAATTTGTATCAGGATTAAATCTCAATCAAAATGCAATAAGAGGTGAATTAGTTGTTGGTAAAGACAGTAGAGCAGTAGGTCAAATCGTAGATCGAAACGCAAATGATGTCACATTCATTTACATGAATGATAGTCAATTCCAGACAGGAGAAGTAATTAACTTTAAAGAATCTGCAATTGAATCAGTTTTACAAGGTGTTGAAACTGGAAACTATCTTGACAGAACTGAAAATTATTCTCTTGATAATGGACATAAAGAACAATACGATGATTATTCATCAATAGTAAGAAATCAAGGTTCAGCAATACCATCAAAGAGATTATTAATTATTTTTGATCAATATCAAGTTGCAAGTGGAAATACAGGTGATATATTCACTGTGAATTCTTATGGTCAAGAGAGATACAGTGATGATTTACCTGTAATAGGTGATTTAAGAGCATCTGACATTCTTGATTTCAGACCAAGAGTTAATAAATTTATCCCAGATGGAACAGCAAAATCACCATTTTCATTTAATAGTAGAACATTTGAATCATCCAATCCATTTGTAATTACACCTAATGAAAGTTCATTTATGGGGTATAGTTATTACTTGGGAAGAGTAGACAAGTTAATAATTGATAAAGACGAATCAGTTAGAATTGTTCAAGGTGAATCTGCTGATAGTCCAGTGCCACCAACAGTTAACAGTGATGCAATGGAAGTTGCAACTATAATTTTACCACCATATCTTTATAATCCAAAGGATGAAGCGGAAATAAGAATGCGTGATAATCGTAGATTTACTATGCGTGACATTGCTGCACTTGAAAGAAGAATTGAAAATTTAGAGCAAATAACATCTCTAAGTGCATTAGAATTAGACACTAATGCTTTCCAAGTAAAAGATACTGATGGATTGAATAGATTTAAGAGTGGATTTGTTGTTAATGATTTCAAAAATAGAGATTTTATTGATTTTACACCTGATAGTGGTTCAAGATGTGATATTGATACAACACAAAAAGAATTAATATCCGCAATTGATTTCTGGTCAATGAATCCTGAATTAGCTTTAGATCCAGCGATAAACGTTGAAACCGCAGATTTAGATTCTAATCTAACACTATTAGATAGAAATTGTCAAAAAACTGGTGACTTTATTACATTGGCATATGAAGAAGTTGATTGGATAGAAAATCCACAAGCAACTGGTGTTGAGAATGTTAACCCATTTAATGTTATTGCATTTAATGGAACAGTTAGATTAAATCCTCCATCAGATAACTGGACACGAACAGTTTATGTAAACAATGTTAGAACTGAATCAACAGGTGCAAGATGGGTAGAATCATCTAACATAGTGTCAAATACAGCAGTTAGAGGTAATTCTCATACTCATACTCGTGTAGAAAGAAGATCAGGATTCAGACGAGGAGTAAACCAACAGAGACGAAGAAGAGGTCATTTTCACGGAGCAAGATTTCATCAAGTTAGAGTCACAGAGACAAGAACAAGAGTTACAAGGAGAATCGAAAGGTCATTTACTAATACATTAGTAGGACCATCTGAGGAGAGAGATTTTGTTGAAAGTACAAAGATAACTGGAAGAAATGTAGATAATTTTATGAGATCAAGAAATGTGATGTTTGCTGCTGGTGGTTTAAAACCATTTACTCGTCATTATCATTTCTTAGATAGTGGAGTTCCTGATATTGTTCCAAAGTTATTTGAAATTGAAATGTCATCAGGTACATTTACAATATTAGAGGATGTGAAGGTAGAATTAAATGGAATTCAAATAGGATTGATTAGATCTCAAGAACCTAATCATAAATTTGGAGATGAAAGTAGACCTGAATTTGCTGCTGGATTAGGTAATCCAAATTTACTTGTTGAAAAGTATGTGGTTGATCCTTATGATCGAACAAGACCTGCACCTTCAGCTACTTACTCTGCAACATCAAGATTATTCAATGTTGATGTTGTTGGATTGGCAAACTTAGAAAAATATTCTGGTTATGTAGTTAAAGGAGCAAAATTAACTGGTCAATCAAGTGGTGCTGTTGCTACAGTCACAAACATTAACTTAAATTCAGATAATTGGGGTGATTTAGTTGGAACATTCTTCTTTAGAAATGCAAATACAACTCCGAAACCACCAAATTTATTTTCTACAGGAACGAAAACATTCAAAGTAACATCATCTGCTGATGGAAGTATACCAATACCTGGTAGTGCTGCATTAACCAGTAGTGCAACAGGAACTTATCTAGGGACTGGAACTGTATTAACACAACAAAATAATATTGTTCAAGTTAGAAATCCACCTCGTCCTCCTCAAAGAGAAAATGAAATAGTGGTTAGAGATGAAGTTGAAGTTCAAAGATCAGAACAGTTCTTAGGTAATGTGGGTGGATTTAGAAGAGGAAGGAGTATGGGTGCGGTAGCACGAAACAGAAGAAATGCGAGAAGAAGGGCAAGAAGAGGAAGGAAAGATCCTTTAGCACAATCATTCACAGTAGATGGTGTAGGTGCATTTTTAACATCCTTTGATGTGTATTTTGCCTCAAAAGATGAGTCAGCAAAATTGACTGTGCAATTAGCAACAGTTGAATTAGGTGTTCCAACTATTGATTTAGTTCAAGACTACGCTCAAGTTGTTTTAAATCCTTCAGATATTAACATATCAAGTGACGCTTCTGTTCCAACTACAATTAGATTCCCCTCTCCTGTTTACTTACCACCTGATGAAGAATATGCATTAATATTCTTATGTCCACAATCAGATAAGTATGAAATGTGGGTATCCACAATGGGTGAAAAGTCTATTAAAACAACACAATTGCCTGATGTACAAAATGTTATTGTGTCTAAGCAATACATTGGTGGAAGTTTGTTTAAATCACAGAATGGTACAATTTGGACACCAAGCCAAAACCAAGATTTAACATTTAAACTTCGCAAAGCGAAATTCAATAGTCAGGGTACTGCTACTTTATATAATACACCAATTGAAACTGGTAATCGTAATTGCCAAGAATTACCCGCAAACCCAGTTCGCACTTTACCTAGAAAATTAGTTGTTAAAATTAGTGGATCTGGCACTAGAACTAATGCAATTTTCCCACTTGGTAGAAAGGTAAGTACAGGTACTGCTTCAGATTTAGAAGATCAAAGTGTAACAGGTATTATCGAAGGACAAGGTGCTCCTATTTCAGCAGATGAATTTGTAAGTGGTGGAGTTGGATATAGTGTAACTGGTACAGTACCAACTATTGCTTTGACAGGAAGTGGTAGTGGTGCTACATATACAGTTACAATAAGTGATGGTGTTATTACTGGTGTAAGTAGACAATCTTCAGGAACTGGATATCAAGTTGGTGATGTATTGACTCTTGATAATAGTGATAATGGTGTTATTAGAGGTGCTGGATTAAAGTTAGTTGTTACATCAATTGATACAACATTTGATACTCTTTATCTAACTGATGTTCAGGGTGATAAATTTACAAATAATGAGGCAATGGTTCATTATGGTTCAGATAATAACACAAGAACAGTAGCAACTAATGTTGCTGTAAATGGAGATTCAACACAAAATGGAGATTTATATGCGGGTAACGTATTTGAAGTTACTCAATACAACCATGCACATCACGGAGCAACAAATAAAGTTGAAATAAAAGGTATCAAACCAGATACACTTATAGTTCCCACAACTTCAGCAATAAATGCAGAAAGCACTGTGGTTTCTCTTGGTAATACAACTCCATTTTCAACATTCTCTGGAATTGCTACTGACAGAGGTACAGCACTAATTGAAGAAGAAATCGTTGAATATGTTGTAGGAACTGGAGAACTATCTTTGACTAGAGGTGTGTTAAATACAACTGCTCTACCACACGTTGAGGGTGCGAATATTCAAACTTATGAGGCAGGTGGTATATCACTAGCAGGTATAAACACAATATTCACAATACCAACTAATCAAACACTCGTAGACGCAATCAATGTTGATAATTATTATCTTGAAGTCAATCGTACTGCATTAGATCCTTTAAATCAAAGGACTGGTAACTCTTTACTATGTTTTACAAATGAAAAAGCAATTGGTGGTAATGTTGTAAAAATATCACAAAATCATCAATATAGTTCATTTGCACCAAACATAAACTTCATAACACCTGGAACAGACACAGAGTTAACTGCTAGTATAAGAACAATTAGTGGAACAAGTGCTGATGGAACTGAAGTATCATTTATTGATCAAGGTGTTCAACCAACAACCTTGAATGAAACAACATTCTTAGACACTCCACGATTAATCGCATCTAAAGTTAACGAAGATAAATTATCATTCTTCCCAAGAAACAAATCTATCGAACTTGTTGCAAATATGTCTACAAGTGATGAAAATTTATCACCGATATTAGACATGAAGAATGCTACGTTTGTTTATGGACGTAATAAGATTAATAATCCTATAGGTGCAGAAAATTATGCCACAGATTCTCGTACAAATCAAATAGCAAATGATCCTCATGGTTCTACATTTGTAACCGAAATGACTCATTTGACTCAACCAGCAACTTCATTAAAAGTTTTAGTATCTGCCAACCGTCCACCTGAAGCAGACTTTAGAGTGTTTTATCGTTTACTTACTGCTGATTCAACAGAAGTTGGTACAACATACAGAGCATTTCCTGGATTTAAAAATATGAGAGATCTTGATGGGGATGGATTTGGTGATGAAGTGATTAATGAGGCAAATAACGATGGAAGACCTGATGCATTTGTTGCAGCAAGCGTTGATGATGAATTTTCAGATTATCAGTTCACAGTTGATGAATTAGAACAATTTAGTGGATTCGCAATCAAAATTGTGATGACAACTACTAATGAATCTGAGGCTCCAAGATTTAGAGACTTCAGGGCAATCGCATTAGCATAATGGTAGTTAAAGTAGATAAGAGTAAAGACTTTATCAAATCAGGTAAAGTCTTAATATCTGAATACCCAAGACAAAAGAAAAAATCATGATTCCAGTAGAAGGTCACAAAAGTTTATTTCGTGATGAAGAAACAAATGCAATTCTGAACACGGATACGATTGCATATGAAAATTATATGAATAGTAAAAGATCTAATTCTGATAAGCAAGCAGAATTAGACACCATGAAAAAGGAACTTGAAGAACTTAAATTAATGATGAAAGAGCTTGCTTCTAAGATAACGTCTTAGTAAATATAAATACTTTTTAGATCTGAATTGCTAACCTAGATGGCAGATATCAAAGTCAGAGTTGGACAGCAGAATGCAACAAAGGTGATTTCATCTCTTGCAGGTGCTCAAACTCTATCATTAACCGAATTAAGTGATGTGAACATTTCTGGAACCTTGCAAGATGGTATGGTTCTAGTTTTTAATGGAACAACAAAAAAATTTGATACAACGTTAGAGTTAACTCCTGGTGCTGCTCAGAACTTAGACATCAACGGAGGAAATTTTTAAATGGCTAGTATAATTAGAATCAAACGATCCTCTGGAACTGCGAAGCCAGGTAGTTTGAATTGGGGTGAAATGGCATACGTAACTGGTGTTGGCCAGTTCGGTGGAGTCAATCAATACAAAGACAGAGTATTCTTAGGAGATGACGGAACAAACGTCAATCCAATTGCAGGACATTATTACACCTCCATGATGGAGCATGAACCTGGTAAATTAGCAGGTCAAACAAATAGTAGAAATACTGATGGTGGTTTAATTGCAATACTTGATAATAGTCGAAAAATAGATGTTTGGAATGTAGATAATTTAACTTTGGATGCTAACACTTTATCTTCAACAGATACTGATGGTGATATAATCTTTAATCCTAATGGGTCAGGTGAGGTGATGATTCCAGATGACACCAAACTCGGATTTGGTGGAGGTGTAAATGGAACAGATGCCTCTGATGCATCTATTGAGTATGATGAGAATGGAACTGATGAATTAAGATTTGCTGGAGCAAATGTAAGGTTTGGTAGTAGTAAAGTATTTGTTGATGGAGATTTAGAAGTTCAAGGTGGAAATTCTAAACTTGGAAACATTAGAATTGAAAATAATATTATTGCTTCATTAGCTGGTGCTGATAATAAAATATTCATTGACCCATATCCAGATGGATTAAGTAATGAAGGTGATGTTATCATAAAAGGTAACTTACAAGTTGATGGTACAACTACCACAGTTAACTCAACACAGACAACTGTTAATGACCCAATCATGATGGTTGGTGATACTACAAGTACAAGAACTGTAATGACAGCGATGTCATCAGGTGCTACAGCAGTTGTAGTTGACCAAGTAACAGGTATCGCAGTAAATGATACTCTTTTACATCCAAGTTTTTCTGCAAGCGGTATTACAACAGTTACAGCGATTAATAGTGGAACTAAAACACTTACATTCCAAGGAACAGCAATCGCAGGTATTAGCACACAGACTGAAATAACAGTTGTACACGCAACAGATACTAATACTGACCGTGGACTTGGATTTACATATAACACTGGCATAGGAACTGCTAACTCAACTGATGGTTTCTTTGGACTAGATGACAGTTCAATCGCCTCTAGCACTGCTGGAACAGGCAATCACGGTACACACGGTGATGACAGTCGTAGATGGACTTATGTGCCTGATGCAACTATCTCTAACAGTGTGGTTTCTGGTACAAAAGGTTTCTTAGATATTAAAGGTATCTACTATCAGTCAGGTAACTTTGCTTCAGGTGGTGTAGTATGGTTTGATGATACTGGTCTACAGAGATCTACAAACGCTCCACAAACACCTGTTATTACTTCAAAACAAGTATTAACTGCAATCACGAAAGTCACATTAAGTTCATTAAGTTCTGGCATAACAGTATCAGTAGGTGATATTATAAAACAAGATACTACTGGTGCTTTTGGTATTGTTGAATCAGCAGTATCAGGTGGTAACTCTGTTGATTTGATTGGTGTAGAAGGAACATTTAACACAACTAACAATTTAAGAAGAGAGGGTCAGAGTGGTGCGATTGCAAACCTTGCATCTACACCAGGTGCTGCCACCAACGTCTATATAAACAAACCACATTGGACTTCGACCCTAGATGGAGGAACTTTCTAAATGCAACAAAACAGTGAAGTAGATGTTAATGTATTAGTGAACTTATATCATACAAAACTAGCAACAGCATTAAATCAAAACGTTCTTTTGGAGGCAAAACTCCAAACTCTAAAAAATGATTATGAAAAAGAAAAGAATGAACTTTTAGAGGAAATCGCAAATCTCACGGAGAGTAATGGCAGCACCAAACAGTAGAGGACAACTTATAAACTTCGGTTTGCGTAAACTGGGTTATCCTGTATTGGAAATTAACCTTGATACTGACCAGATACATGATGCACTTGATGATACTCTTCAGTTATATCAAGAGCGTCATTACAATGGTATTGAGAGAATGTATCTTAAGTATAAGATTACTCAGGAAGATATAGACAGAGGAAGAGCAAAAGATACTGATGGAGTTGGAATTGTAACTACAACAGGAATATCAACTAATAGTGCAGGTACTGTTTCAAGTAATTTTTACGAAACTTCTAATTTCATAGCAGTTCCAGACCACGTTATAGGTGTAAATAAAATATTTAAATTTGATACAAGTTCTATATCAGGTGGAATGTTTAGTATAAAGTATCAGTTATTCTTAAATGACTTATACTATTTTAACTCAGTTGAATTGTTACAATTTGCTATGGTAAAAACTTATCTGGAAGATATTGATTTTTTACTTACAACTGATAAACAAATAAGATTTAATCAAAGACAAGATAGATTATACTTAGATATTGATTGGGGTTCACAATCAAAAGATACATTCATAGTAATAGATTGCTTTCGTGCTCTCGATCCAGAGGAATATAAGCAAGTTTACAATGATCCATTTGTAAAACGTTATTTTGTTGCATTGATGAAAAAACAATGGGGAATGAATCTAATTAAATTTAGAGGAACCAAATTGCCAGGTGGAATCGAATTAAATGGAAGAGAAATCTACGATGATGGGGTTAGAGAGATAGAGGAACTCAGGTCAAGAATGATGATGGACTATGAGACACCTCCTCTTGACTTTATTGGGTGATGAATAATGGCATTAAATCCACATTTTTTACAGGGTTCAAGAGGTGAACAGAGATTAGTTCAAAGTCTAATTAATGAGCATCTTAAGATATATGGTGTTGAAGTAACATTCATTCCAAGAAAATTTGTAAATCAATCTACAATTATTGAAGAAGTTACTGCATCTAAATTTGACGATAATTTTTTAATTGAAGCATATGTAGATAATTATGATGGATATGCAGGTGCTGGAGATGTATTAACTAAATTTGGTATGAGTTTAAGAGACGAAGTAACTCTTACCATTTCAAAAGAAAGATTTGAAGAATTTATTGCACCATTTATGGATGCAGATGATGACATTGAATTATCATCCCGTCCTCGTGAGGGTGACTTAGTATTTTTTCCATTAGGTCAAAGATTATTTGAAATTAAATTCGTTGAGCACGAGCAACCTTTCTATCAATTAGGTAGCAACTATGTTTATAAACTCAAATGTGAACTCTTTGAATATGAGGATGAGGTTATTGATACTTCAATCGACATAATTGACACTCAAGTTGCAGATGAAGGATATATTACAACTCTACAGTTAGTTGGTGTTGGTGTGACTGCGACTGCAAATCCAGTCTTAGGAACAGGATATATTCGTGAGTTATTCTTAAATAATGATGGTTCTGGATTTACGGGGACTCCTACAGTAGCGATTTCTACATCACCTACTGGTAACTTTGCTGATAATGCAAGTGCAGTTGCAATTACATCGACAAGAGCAAACGTAACATCTATAGACAGAATAATATTAACTAATGCAGGTGCTGGATATACAGTGGCACCAACGATTACAATTACAGGTGGAGGTGGAACTGGTGCAGCAGCAACTTGTTCTATCAATACTGCATCAAGTGGTGTGGTAAGATTTATCATAACTGAAGAGGGAGTTGGATATGGAACTGCACCAACCGTGACTGTATCAAATCCAGCATTAGGTATCGCTTCTCAGAGAGCAGTTGGTATCGCATCTATTGGTGCTAATTCATCTGGATTTAATCAAGTCAATTCTATATTCGTCTCTAATCCTGGTGAAAACTATGACAATACTGTGACAGTAACTATTGCTGATCCTGAAACAATTAGTGGGGTTGGAACTTATCACTTTAACGAAGTCATACAAGGTATGCGTTCAGGAACTCAAGGTAGAGTTAAAAGTTGGGATGTTGATACAGGAATACTTCAAGTTGGTAATGTTGGAATTGGAACAACAACTACAGGATTCTTTCCAGGCGAAGATATTAAAGGACTCACTTCTGGTGCATTATTCAGTGTCTCTGTATTTAATGACGATGATACTACAGATAAATATAATGAAGGCGACATATTTGAATCAGAAGCAGACCTAATAATTGATTTCTCTGAATCAAATCCATTTGGGAGTTTTTAATGACTTATCCAGCACCAGATAATATAGAATACGATCCTTGGTTCGATGATAAAGTAGAACCATCGACTCTATTAAGACCTATCAGAAAAGAAAAACTAATAACTATACATGAAGTGATGTATCAGTTATCTAGAGTTAGTCATAACTTAATAGGTGGTTCAGAATCATATTTAAGAAAATGTTAGGGAATTATTTTTATCACGAAATAATAAGAAAGACGGTTATTGCATTCGGCACACTGTTTAATGATATTCATGTGCGTCACGATGACGGAGCAGGTAACGTAATATCAGACATCAAAGTTCCAATTGCATATGGACCAAGACAAAAGTTTTTAGCTAGAATTACCCAACAACCTGAATTAAATAAAGCAACTCAAATTACTTTACCAAGGATGTCTTTTGAGATAACAAATATTTCATATGATTCTACAAGAAAAGCAGGTATAACTCAAACTTTCAAAGCATTAGATAAAACAGACGGTGATAAAATGAAAAAAGTTTTTATGCCTGTGCCTTATAATCTTGGTTTTGATTTGAATATTTTAGTTAAATTACAAGATGATGGATTACAAATATTAGAGCAGATATTACCTTTCTTTCAACCAGGTTTTAATATATCTATTGACTTAGTTAAATCAATTGGAGAGAAAAGAGATATTCCTATGGTTCTTCAGAATATTGCTCAACAAGATGATTATGAAGGTGATTTTGCAACAAGAAGAGCACTAATTTATACACTCTCATTTACAGCAAAAACATTTTTCT
>VTLG01015304.1_pt1 | contig 13208 bp, 19 predicted proteins | sample 4694571 | NCBI WGS metagenome assembly VTLG01 (sample SAMN12604809, study PRJNA352737) | marine metagenome | biome: ENVO:00000447; feature: ENVO:00000209|ENVO:00000569|ENVO:01000036; material: ENVO:00002151; isolation source: viral sequences binned using virsorter ... | reverse complement strand
CTTCGAGAAGCTCTTGATCGATTAATCTTATATTACGATATGTAAGTTTTGTATTTGTTCCTATTAACAAATCAATCGTAATTCCTTATAAACATATATAATCACTATAATTGCGATTATAAGTGTTGCCATCTTTTATGATGGATTTTTTATTTTATGGAACAGAAACTTTGGATTGCTGTTCTTGTACAAGGTTTAACCGATGCTTTAGGAAAATTCCTTTGGATGACGAGGTTGAATGCCAAATACGAGCAGGAAGCTAAAGACTGGCTCACAAGCAAAGACTTTAATTTCGTTTGTTCTCTAGCCGGTATGCAACCAAACCAGGTCAAAGACATTTACGATAGAATGACCAAGCACAAATCTTATCTTACTTTGGAGGACATTAGGTATTTATTGAATGAAACTTTTAATAGACGATCTGTATTGTAGTATGATCATGGTGGAAAACCAAGACACAAGACAGCCAGAAATTATTGTTAGGTTTGCAAACTTCAGGACTGAAGAGGAAGCAATGCAATTTGCCACTCACTTCAAGAACTTACCAGAATATACTGAACACTTGCAGCCAAAAGATGAAAAGGTAACGATACACTAATGTCCGAACAACAACAAATCATTCCAATTAAAAAAGGTAGACCGACCAAATACTCCAAGAGTATTGTGAAGGATATACTCGACAAGCTCTCTCGTGGCATAAGCATAAGGGATGCTGTAAAGGAGTGTGGCATAACTTGGCAGTCCTGGAGGAATTGGATTCTAAAGGATGAGAAGCTAAAGGATGCCTATGTTCGTAGCAAAGAGCTCGGAATAGAATATGTTATTGGAGACATAGACAAACGAATAGAGAATGCTTTGGACAAACAAAAGATCAGTATGAGTGAGGTAAAGCTATTGGAAGTCTACTCAAAGAATATGCAATGGAAGGCAGGGAAACTTGCTCCCAAGTATTATGGTACTGAGAAACAAACTCTCTCCATAACATCAGACGATGATAAGAAGATAGAAATAAGTTGGCAAAGTTAATTATATATAATCAGATAAAAGCTGAATGATAAGATACTTTTCCTCTTCACTTAATTTAGAGAAGTATGCATCAATGAATCTTTTAAACTCTTTATCTTCACAATAGTTACAATAAGTCATTTGTTATCCTTTTGTTATACTTACTCAAGTCCTCTAGGGAGAGAAAGTTCTCAAAAGAAAACGATGTAAAATGATTTTTATTCCATAAAATGTTTGAAATAGTAGTGAAAAGAACATTAAATAGATAGTAAGCAATAGGTATAGGAATAGATCCAATTGATAAAAAGGTAATGATTTCAAGGAGGGTTTGTGAAATTACTCTTTTTTTACACAAAAAGCTCATGTAATTTCATTTTTTTAACAAAAATAATAAAAAACTTTAAGATTTTAAATAGTTTTGATCCAAAACTTTCCCAAATGATAAGTTTATGGCTAAAAACTAACAAAAATATATCATTGGTTTCGTATTACTGATTAAAATAATTCAAGTACCCCACGAGGTCTGGGGAATTATAATTGTAACCAACTTCAACACAAAACAAACTTCTTATGGATTTTAAAAAACCAAACCCCATAGCCAAAGAATTACGAACATCTAGAAAATATAAAATGCGAGTAACTAAAAATAAGAAAAAATACACAAGGAAAAAAAAACCATTCAATGATGCTTTTAAGGAATTGGTGGATGCCATGAACAATAAAGCCAAGTTTGATGGGAACGCAGGTCAAGGGGTGGTTAAGACAAGGGATGTGGAAAGAATGGCTGATGTACTCAATGAGCAAGGAAGCAAGGATGCGTGAAAATAGTCATACCCTACAAACCACGAAAACATCAAAAGGAAGTTCACGATAAGTTAAAAAGATTTAATGTCTTGGTGTGCCACAGGCGATTTGGCAAGACCGTTCTCTGTATCAACGAGATTTTAAAAAAGGCAATGCAAAACACTTTGCCTCGACCACGATACTATTATTTAGCTCCAACCTATTCAATGGCGAAAAGAACGAGTTGGGATTATTTGAAAGAATATACGAATGTTCTTCCAAATGTTACCTATCACGAAACTGAGTTACGAGCTGATCTTCCCAATGGAGCAAGAATACAGCTTCTAGGATGCGAGAGACCAGATTCCCTTCGTGGCTTATACATTGATGGAGTTGTACTCGATGAGGTTGCACAAATGCCACCTCGACTATGGACTGAGATCATTCGACCTGCCTTGTCTGACAGGGAAGGATGGATGATTGCCATTGGCACTCCTCAAGGTCATAACGCATTCTTTGACTTGTACGATTATGCTAATCATCAAGAAGGATGGTACGCACAAACCTTTAAAAGTTCTGAGACTGGAATCATATCCGATTTGGAGCTGAATGAAGCAAAACACTTGATGCCAGATGAGGTGTATGAGGCAGAATTTGAATGCTCATTTGATTCAGCAGCACTAGGCTCAATCTACGCAAAAGGTTTAACCAAAGCCGAAGAGGATGGAAGAATAACTAAAGTTCCCTATCAAACCGATATTAAAGTCAATACTTTTTGGGATTTAGGAATGCAAGACAAGACTGCGATTTGGTTTGTTCAAATCAAGGGATCAGCATTTCACATTATCGACTACTATGAGAATAGTGGCGAGAGTTTAGAATTTTACGCATCTGTTTTAGATGAAAAAAAATATTTATACAGCACTCATTTCCTCCCACATGATGCTCAAGTGAGAGAATTGGGAACTGGTGTAAGTCGTGTTGAAACTGCACAAAGTTTAGGCATGAGAACTTCCATTGTTCCCAAGCTCTCCATTGACGATGGTATTAACGCAGTTCGTATGATTCTATCTCGCTGTTGGTTTGACCACGAAAAATGCAAGGATGGACTCGATGCCTTACGACAATATCGTTGGGCAGTATCGGAAAAGGGAGAAGTAAAAAATAGACCAGAGCATTCCTGGTGTAGCCATGCAGCAGATGCTTTTAGGTATTTCGCTGTGGGCAATAACCAGTCTAGCGAATGGACAACAAAAATTGAATATAAAAATATAGGAATAGTTTAAAATACATGGCACGATTAACAAAAACAAAATTATTGGCTTTAATTTCACAGGAGATTCAAAACTCTTTAGGATTTTATTCTAGTGATTTGGCAACGCAACGAAAAAATGCTCTCAAGTATTATTTGGGAGAGCCACTCGGCAATGAAGTCGAGGGCAGGAGTAGTGTTGTATCACAAGACATATTAGAGGTAGTGGAATCGATATTGCCTAGCTTGATGCGTATGTTCACGCAAAGCGACAAGGTGGTTAATTTCGAGCCAACACATCCTGACGATGTGCCATACGCAGAACAAATAACTGACTACTGTAATTTTATATTCAATCACGATAACGATGGATTTGGTATTCTTCAATCCATGTTCAAGACTGCTCTCTTACAAAAAAATGGATTTTGCAAAGTATATTGGAAAACATCCAAAGAGCAGAAAAAAGAGAGATATAAAAATTTAGATGAAACACAATATCAAGCTCTACTCATTGATGATGAAGTAGAAGTTATTGATGTAAAAGAAAATGTCGATGAACAAGCTGAAGCTCTTATTGAGCCAGGAATGGAAGGAATGGCTGAACAAGTTATTACCTCCTATGATGTGGAAGTAAGACGAGTAAAAGAATATGGAAGAGTGGCTATTGATCCAATAGCTCCAGAAGAGATTTTAGTAAGCCCAAGAGCTAAAACTTTGCAAGATTGTGATTTCATTGCACATCGAGTTACAAAAACTGTATCTGAATTAATCAATATGGGTTTCGATAAAAAAGATGTTGAATCCCTGCCAAGTGCCGAGATGGAAGTCTTTAACACAGAGGCGATGATAAGACGAAATTATGATGATGCAACAACTGAATTAAATGTAAGCAACATTGATCCTTCAATGCGAGTTGTTATGATAACCGAGTGTTACATGAGAGCTGACATTGATGGCGATGGCATAGCCGAGTTACGAAAAATTGTGGTGGGTGGAAGTGGAAATAACTCCTATGTTATTTTAGAGAACGAAGAAATAACTGTCTTGCCATTTGCAATGTGCGTAGCAATACCAATGCCATTTAGATTTTTTGGTTTATCCATGTACGATCTATTGGCTGATGTTCAGTTAATGAGTACAAGTATTATGAGACAAACTCTCGATAATATGTACATGCAAAATTCAGCTAGAACAGTTGTTGTGGATGGTCAAGCGAACTTGGATGATTTATTAACAACAAGACCAGGCAGCATCGTTAGAGTGAAATCGCCTAATGCTGTAACACCTCTTGCAACTCCAAACTTCTTGAATGAAGGTTTGTCGATGTTGAAGAAAATTGATGAGGTAAAAGAAAAGCGATCTGGTGTTCCCAATCAACTAATGGGATTAAACCCAGACACGATTAATAAAAGTCATACAACTGCACAATCAGTTAATCAAATGATGAATAGTTCTACGCAACGCATTGAGTTGATTGCAAGAAGTTTTGCTGAAGGTGTAAAAGAAATATTTAAAAATGTTTTATCGGTGGTCTGTGAATACCAAGATAGAGAAAGAATTATTAGGTTAAGAGGAAAATTTGTCAGCATAGATCCTAGAGAATGGGTTAATCGTTATGATTGCACAGTTCAAGTAGGACTTGGCACAGGAAATCAAGACCAAAGACTAGAAGTTTTAGGAAAAGTTTTAGGTGTGCAAGAAAAATTGCTACAAGCAGGAGACATGGGATTAGTAACTCCACAAAATATCTACAACACTTTAGAAAATTATTTACAAAATAGTGGATATAAGGATGCGAGTCAATTCTTTGTCAATCCTGCAACAACACCTCCCAAGCCACCAAAGCAACCACAAGTTGATCCTGCTATTCAACTCGCACAACAAGATTTAGAAATGCGAAAACAAAAAGCTCAAGCTGACATACAACTCAAATCACAAAAGCAAAAAGCTGATGAAATCTTTAAGGCAGGGAAGTTAGATTTAGATCAACAAAAACTGGCAACCGATATTATTAAGCAAGAAAAAGGCAACCAAATGGAAAAAGAAAAACTGGCATCAAAAATTATTGATAGTGCCATGATAAGCGAGAGTTACCGATAATGGCAACTTTTACTCCTTTCATGCAAAGCACCGAAGCACAAAACATTATCAGTAATTATCTTGGTGGTGGTTATGATACAACATCAACAAGTCCATTTCGCAATCCTATTTTTGATTTACGAACTGAACAAGAAGCAGCAGGAACACTTGATCCTTCAGCTTTATATCCAAATTCACAAATTGATTTTAGTGTTCAAGAAGATGTAACTGTTGATCCTTGTCCTCCTGGTTATCAATTAATAGATGGTGTATGTCAGCCAATAGAACAATTTGGAAAATCTTTGTATGATGAAAAACAAGACCGAGATGATAGAGATGAAGAAGAACGAGATTATTTTTCCATAGAGGAAATGAAAAATTTAGGAGATTATGAGCTATTAAAATATCTTGATGATGGATGGTTAAAAGGAGATAAATTTAATTCCACTATTGGTGGAAATTGGATGCCTATACAATTTGGAATACCTTTTGGAAAACAAAATCAAATGAGAAGAAACTTTATCATAGATGAGCTGACTAGAAGAGGTTACAATATTGGAGCTGATGATAAAGGGAATCAACAATTTAATGTTGGTAATGCTTTTGGTTTAATTAGCAATGCAGAAGCAGCTAATAAAATAATGACTGGAGATCAACAATTTACTCCAGAAGAAATCAACTATCAAATCCAAGCTAAAAATGAAGCAGATAAGGTTATTCAACAAGGTGGTAATCCTTATGCACAAACAATGACTGAACAACAAATTATTCAAGATGCACAACAATCAGGTGGAACAGTCAATCCTTTTGAGGCAACAATGGCAGCTTCTAAAGAGCCACCTAAAAAAACTAAATCAACTCCCTCTTCATATTATATGGGAGGACACCACTATTAATGGATTTAGAAAAAGAAAAACAAAGAGGTTTAAGAGCTAAAGCAATACTGGAAGATGAGTTATTTGTTGAAGCTGTAAACACAATTAAAACGAGTTTATATCAGGAGTGGAATAACACTCCGATACGAGATTCCGAAGGGCGAGAAAAAATATTCTTGATGACAAGAATGTTTGATAGTCTTTTGGTGCAACTGAAGTCTGTTTTAGAGACAGGAAAACTAGCAACGAAACAGACCGATAAAAAATAAGGAGTTATAATGGCAGAGCAATCTGAAACACAAAAAGATTCTGCTGTTTCGAAACCAACCAACACACGAGCTGAAACAGCACAGGCAATCGCCACCCTTTTAGACAATAAAGAGACTGCAAGGAACGATGAGCCAAAAACATCGAAATTGGAAGATAAGAACAGCGATCTTGAAAAAGACACCAATGATCCTATCCTAGAAGATTTAGATGTCGATAACATAGTAGATAACGATGAAGCCAAATTAGAAAGCCAAGAGGAGCTTTATGATATTACTGTAAATGGTAATAAACTTAAAGTTACCCTTGATGAGCTCCTAAAGGGTTACTCTAGGGAATCTGACTATACCCAGAAAACTCAAGATTTAGGAAATCAACGCAGGGATGTTGAATCAATGCGAGATAACTTAAAGAAGGAGTTGGATGCAGTCAAAAATTCTCGCACTCAATATGCTCAACAATTAGATACATTGTCAAAACAATTGAGTCAGGAAGATAACATTGATTGGGACACTCTCTATCGAGATGATCCTGCCGAGTATGTCAAAAGAAAGGCAGATGTAGATAAACGCAAAGAAGCCATCCAACTTGCACAGCAAGAAAAGATGCGTATTCACGATGAAGAACGCAAAGAGCAAGAAAAAGTCTATCAAGACTATCTTGTGAAAGAACGCAGAATTTTATCAGAAAAATTGCCAGTTTATGCAGATCCCAACAAACGAGAAGAATTTACAAGACGATTGACAACCTTTGCCAAAGAGCAAGGTTACACCGATCAGGAAATTGCTATGATGGTTGACCATCGAGCAGTTTTAACTTTAGCTGATGCGTATAGGTATAACCAACTCAAGAAAACAAAGTTAGCCAATAAGAAAGTAAACAAAGCTCCAAAAGTTGTTACTTCCAATGCCTCAAATGTGAGAGATGAATCTGAATCGAAACAGCGAATTGATGCAAAAAAATCGCAGCTTCGAAAAAGTGGAAAAATGCAAGATGCAGTTTCCATTTTGGAGGAGATGTATTCTTAACATTTAACTCAAAAGGAGTAAAAAGTAATGGCACAACCAACCAATACTTTCGATACTTATGATAGTGTAAATGCCATGAGAGAAGATTTAGCTGATGTTATCTACAACATAGCACCAACTGAAACACCGTTCATGAGCAACGCATCAAAAGGATCGGCAACTAATACCCTCCATCAATGGAATACTGATGCTTTGGCAGCAGTAGCAGTCAATGCACAAATTGAAGGAGACAATGTGGATGGTGCAGCTCTTACAGATGTTGTAAGACTAACCAACTACACGCAAATTTGTCATAAAGCTGTTACTATTTCTGGAACTGACGATGCAGTCAACAATGCAGGAATGGGCAAACAAATGGCTTATCAAATGGCAAAAGCAGGAAAAGAAATAAAAAGAGACATGGAAAATGCCTTAGTAGGCATTGAACAAGCAAAAGTGGCAGGATCAGCTTCGGCTGCTCGTAAAAGTGCATCTGTTGGAACTTGGTATGGAGGTAATATTCCAGGAACAAGTACAGCAGCAGCTAACTTTGCTACCAATGGCTCTCCAAGTGCAAGTCCTGCAGGAACTGGTGCAACTGCAATCGCAGGTGGCACAAACAGAACTTACACCGAAACTCTACTTAAAGCAGGTCTTTTAAAGGCATTTGATTTAGGTGGAAATCCTGATACTGTTCTTATGACTGCAAGTCATAAACAACTGGCATCAGCTTTCGCAGGTGTAGCGACTAAATACAAAGATGCTTCCGATAAAGTGTCAATTGGCACAACTGATATTTATGTATCAGATTTTGGCGAAGTAGCTTTTGTTCCAGATCGTTTCCAAAACGCAAACAGAGTTGATATTTTGCAAATGGATATGTGGGCAATTGATTTCCTACGACCATTCCAAACTAAAGACTTAGCGAGAACTGGAGACTCGGACAAGAAAATGATGTTAGCTGAGTGGTGCTTAACTGCAAAAGCTCCAAACGCATCATATGGTATATTTAACTTAACTGCATAATTATTTGTAGAGTAAGGATAGGGAGGCGAGTCATCGCCTCTCTATAATAACAATTTAACAGGAGACAAAAGACATGGGAGTTTTTTCTAATCAAAAGCATTCTTCACGATTATACAAAGTTGTTAAAGATGCACAAAGAAGTGAGCCAATGGTTACTTATGGTGGCAAGAAACAATCAAAGGAGACTGCTAGAGGTGCAAGACAATACAATCCTTCATTGAAAAGAAGATCAGATCAAGGATTGAATGTGATGAGTACCATTGACCAAGACATAATGAGAGCATCTGGCAAAGGTGCATAGTGGCTACGAAAAAGATTTCACTCAATGAGCCAGGAGATCAGTCATCAGTTAAAACCAATTTAATTATTGATGAGGCAGAAGGCAAAACACATATTGAAAATGTGCAAGATGTTGAAGAAATCATTAAGGCAAACAAGGTAGCACAAAATGAAGGTGCATATAAATCAAATGCACTCAAAGATGCAAAAGGATATAGAGTAGCACGACTGCCAAATATTGTTTTACATCAATTGGCAAAAAAAGGAATATTAACTTATACAGGACAAGTTTTAGACAAGCCACGATTTTTCAAGTGGCTCAATGATTCTGATAACAGACACTTTAGAATTTATACAGGAAATTTATAATGGCATTAGACACTTACGCAAATCTGAAAACAGAGATTGCAAACTATCTCAACAGGACAGATTTAACTTCATATTTAGATACCTTTATAGATTTGGCTGAATCTCGCCACGCAAGAGATTTAAGACTGCGAGAAATGGAAAGTGTTGATGTGTCAATCACAACTGTCGCAGGAACGCAAAGCTATGACTTGCCAACAGGTTATTTGGAAATGCGATATGCAACTTGGCAATCTAATCCTTATACCTTCCTAGCTTATATGTCTCCACCAGATTTTTTTCGAGTGTATAACGCAGGAGTAGGATCAGGCAGTCCAGGTTATTACACTATTGTTGGAAGTAAAATTTATTTAGGAAAGCGACCTGATGCAGCAAATGTATTAGAACTTGGTTTTTTCAAAAGACCAACAGCTCTATCAAGTTCCAATACATCAAATGATATTTTAACTTATTTTCCTGATTTATATTTATATGCTTCACTTGCTGAGAGTGAGCCATTTTTAATGAATGATGAACGATTACCAGTTTGGGCAGGATTATATAAAGAAGGAGTAAATAGTGCTAACAATTCAGCTTCACAAGGTCGAACTTCTGGAGCTCCTTTGAATATGTCAGCAAGAATGGTGGTATAAATGCCTGATATAGAATTTGGGCAGTTACAAGCTGACTTGCCAACTTATCAAAATACAGGTGCAATTAAAGTTGATAATGTTATTCCTTTATCTAAAGGATATAGGTCTTTTCCTGGCTTTGCAGCTTTAAGTGCAACAGGTTTAGGAACGACACCAGTTGGATTATTTACATCTTTTTCTGATGGTGGATCTACCAACTATGCAGGAGATGAAACAAAACTGTATCAAATGGATACAAGTTTAGTATTTCAAGATAAATCTAAAGCAGGTGGATATAGTAATTCTACCACAGAAGGATCAAGAGACTTTTGGGCATTTACGCAATTTGGTAAAAATATTATTGCAACTAATCATGCTGATTATATACAAAAATTTGAACAAGGAGCTGATAGCTTATTTTCAGATTTAACTGATTTTAAAGCAAAATATTTATCTGTTGTTAGAGATTTTGTTGTTACAGGGTTTACAACTGAATATGAAACAGCAAAGACTTTTGACTCTAATACTATTTCAAGTAATCAAATAACGATTACAAGTCATGGTTGGGCAACTGGCGACACAGTTATTTACGATAGAAATGGTAATACTGCTTTAACAAATTTAACTGATGGTGGTACTTATTATGTTATTTATGTTGCAGCAAACACTATTAAATTAGCGACAACTTCAGCTAATGCCACAGCAGGAACAGCAATTACTTTAACTGCTACAGGTGGAAGTCAAACACATAAGTTGCAACAATTTAATGTTAATAACCAACGAGTAAAATGGTCAGGACTAAATGATAGTTCTACTTGGACTCCAAGCCAAACAACACAATCTGGTTATCAAGATATTGTTGGTGTTCATGGAAATGTACAGGCAATAGTTGGTGGAGAAAGTTTTGGTGTGGTTTTTATGGAAAGAGCCATCTACCGAATGGATTATGTTGGAACTCCTTTAAAGTTTCAATTTACTAAAATAGCCGATAACATTGGTGCTTTTGCTCCACGATCTGTTTGCTCTTTTGGTAATATGATATTCTTCTTGGCTCAAGATGGTATCTACAAGTTGGAGGGTGGTCAAAAATTAACACCCATTGGAAAAGGTCGCATTGATGATTTTCTAATGAAAGATATTACCTCCAATCTGGAAGGCATATCATCAGCGATTGATCCTAATAATAGTCTAGCTGTGTGGAGTTATCGAGGTGCAAATGCAACTGGATTACCTACAAGCACAGTTAATAACAGATTGTTATGCTACAACTTTAATGTTGATAGATTTGCAACTGGATCAGGACAAAGTTTAGAATTTATTGCTACAGCTTCTCAAGAAGCATTTAACACTTTGGAAAGTTTGGATGTTTTAGGACAACTAGAAGGATTACCATATAGTTTAGACTCCTATGCTTATGGCGATAATATTGTTGGTTTAAGTGCATTTAATGCCGATAAGAAATTTGGAAAGTTTTTAGGATCAAGTTTGGATGCAACTGTTGATAGCACCGAATTTGAAGGAGCAAAGAATAGACGATCAACCTTACTTGGAGCAAGACCAATTGTTGATGCTGATGGTAATGATACAACAATAACTGTTACACCTATCACAAGAGCTTCACAAGCAGATAGAATTGCAGTTGGAAGTGCAGTTACATCTTTAGATAATGGCAATTGTCCTTTGCGATCTTCTAGTCGCTATCATCGACTACGAGTAAAAGTATCAGGAAATTTTTTAACTATGTCTGGCATTGATGTTCAAGCTAGACCAGAAGGAATGAGATAATGCCAAAAACAGTTTTAGATAAAATTAGAAAAAAAATGGATAAGCTATCCAAAATACATGAAAAAGAAGAAGCAATCTTTGAAGAAATCAATGAGTTGCTTGAAGAAGAAGATAATGAATGGGATGATAAATTTGAAGGAACAGATTAATCATGGCTACAAAAAAGAAAAAGAATTGGATTCAAGGAGCAGTTAAGAAACCTGGAGCATTACGAGCAACTGCTAAACGAATGAAACTGATTAAAGGCAGTAAGCAAAAGTTATCTAATAAAGACTTATCAATCATGGCTAAAAAAGCTAAAAAAACAGGCAATACTTTATTAGCTAAACGAGTGAATTTAGCCAAAACATTTAAGAAAATGAGGAAAAAAGGATAATGGCAACAAACCAATATCTTAATGTTCCCATTTCGATACCTGACTCTGCATTACATTTGCGAGTCGTATCACAAGCATTAAATAATACAATTGATGGTAAGTTAAACTCAACAGGCAATATCACATTGACTGCAAGTGCAACTTCATCAACCTTGACTGATAGAAGGATAGGAGAAAATTCAATTATATTATTTATGCCAACTACATCGAATGCCAATAGTGCAAAAGATGATTTGTATGTTTCAGCGAGAGCTGATGGAAGTGCAACTTTAACTCACGCAAGTTCTTCTAATACCGATCAGACTTTTGGTTATTTGGTTATTGGATGATTGTTAAAGTACCACCAGAAGATTTACATATCATTTGGAACGAGGTTGAGCCACAAATAAAAAAAGCTCTTGATGACTGTTATACAGCTCAAGATATTTTAGATGGCTTAATTCAAAAAAGATTTCAATTGTTTATCAGTTGGGAAGATAAAGTGGAAAGTGCAGTCATTACAGAAATTGCAAACTATCCACGAAAAAAGATACTACGATATTTTCTTGCAGGAGGTAAGAATTTGGATAATTGGCTTGAGCCAATACAAAAGGAAATTGAACGATTTGCAAAAAACAATCAATGCAATGCTATAGAAGTCGCAGGGCGAAAAGGTTGGAGCAAGAAATTAAAAGGATATGAACAAAAAATTTATTTATTTAACAAGGAGCTATAATGTCAAAAGGTAGCAATCCACAAAATATAACAACAACCACAAGTGCAGAGCCATCTGAATTTGTTAGACCTTATGTAACTGAGGCATTCGATCAGGCACAGAATTTATTTCAATCAAGTACACCTAACTATTTCCCTGCTCAAACTTATACAGATTTTGCACCTGAGACAACAGCAGCTTTGAATTTGGCTAGTGCAAGAGCATTAAGCAATCCTTTATTGGCAAGTTCACAAGGCGAGATCAATAAGATTTTACAAGGTCAATATTTATCTCCTACATCCAATCCTTATTTGCAAAATTTATATAATCAAATGGCAGGAGATGTAACAAGTGGTGTTCAATCACAATTCTCCAAAGCAGGAAGATTGGGAAGTGCAGCTAATCAAGCAGTATTAGCACAAGAACTAGGCGATCTCGCAACGAAAGTCTATGCACCTAACTATCAGCAAGAACGAGCAAACATGATGGCAGCAACACAACTTGCTCCTTCCCTAGCAGCAGCCGATTATCAAGACATTCAAGCATTAGGTGGAGTTGGTCAAACAAAAGAAGCAATGGAAATGGCTAAAATACAAGATGCTATGGCTCGTTTTGATTTTGAACAACAAAAACCATATTATAAATTAAGAGAATACTTAGCATCTATTGGTGCATCAGTTCCTCAAACAACAGCACAAACAAGACCTGTCTTTAGAAATACAGGTGCAGGATTACTTGGTGGTGCAATGCAAGGAGCTGAACTCGCAGGACTTATTCCTGGTATGGGTGCAGGATGGGGTGCA
>VTLG01008340.1_pt1 | contig 13210 bp, 19 predicted proteins | sample 4694571 | NCBI WGS metagenome assembly VTLG01 (sample SAMN12604809, study PRJNA352737) | marine metagenome | biome: ENVO:00000447; feature: ENVO:00000209|ENVO:00000569|ENVO:01000036; material: ENVO:00002151; isolation source: viral sequences binned using virsorter ... | reverse complement strand
TGAAATTAACTACAGGTACTTTTCTTACTGCAGATCAAACTAAACTGGATGGAATTGAAACTGGTGCAGACGTAACTGATGCAACTAATGTCAATAGTGCAGGTGCTCTCATGCACATCGATATTCCAGACTCTGATACGGGCCTGGTTAAAAGAACAGGGAGTGAGACATATGATATTGACGCCTCAACTTATTTAACTGCTAACCAGACAATAACTGCTTCAGGTGATGCAACAGGATCTGGAACAACATCTCTTGCATTAACCCTGGCAGCTTCAGGAGTATCTGCAGGCTCATATGGATCATCATCTGCAATTCCAGTTATTACATTTGATGCAAAAGGTAGAGCAACATCTGCTTCAACTGCAACCTTCACTGCAGCAACTCTTGATACTGTAACTGCTTTAGCAATAGCGTTAGGTTGATATGGCAAATACTTTCAGAATGACAAATGAAACCAATGTCAGTACGACAATTGAGAATATTTATACTGTTCCAAGTTCAACAACAACTATTGTCCTGGGAATAATGTTAAGCAATACAGGTTCAAGCACAATTAAAGGTTCAGTACAACTGGTATCAACATCTTCAAAAACAACAGGAGTAACAAATTCTGGAGCATCAAATGATAATGAGAGTTGTTATCTAATTAAAGATGCACCAATCTCTAGTGCAAGTTCCCTGGAAATAATGGCAGGAAATAAAATAGTAATGCAGACAACAGATATTCTAAAGGCCCAAAGTGATACTGCAAGTGCACTGGATATAATAATCAGCTATATGGAAATAACTTAAAATGCCTTACTTAGGGAAACAAGCAGAAGAAGGTGGTGCTTTAATAAGATCACACGAGTTCCTCCAGGGAACCGACACCTCAACTGGAACTTCTGCTTTTACAGTAGCCTCAACCGGGGGTGACTATGTTCGAGTGTTTCTTAATGGAGTACTCTTACAGGAAGGTGCTTCAAATGACTACACCAAAACCACCTCTACAATTACGATTGTCGGAACTGCACCTGCAGACGGAGATATTCTAAAATGTGATATTTACGAAAGTATAACTATCTGGGATACAGTTAGTGCAGCAAGTGGAGGAACTTTCACTGGGGACATAATTCACTCAGGAACAGTCACCAATAGTTCTACAACCACAACCACTGGTGATGCAACTCACAACGGAAATATTATCATGGCAACAAACAAGAAAGTCCAACAGAAAGGCAGTTTTATGCAACATTCAACAAATCAAGCAATGGTATTAGGAGGATAAAATGGCAATTCCAAGCGGTTCAGGTAGCGAAGTTTTACGAAATGCTGCAGTTGAATCAAATAATGCTGCTACAGCAAAAATAGATTTTGGAGGAACAACAGGAACAGGTTCAATAAGAAGTTCTGGTAATACAGCAGGAGTCGTTGCAGTTCCTACAGATGTGATTATTACTGTACTAACTATAAATTGTACATCAAATGCTGGTACTCAGAATATTAATTGTAAAGTAGATTGGCAAGGTAGTGGAACAATGAATACAATTTTTAATCATCTTGGATTAGCAGAAGGGACAACATTTGTATATAACGACAAAATTGTGCTTCGAGCAGGTGATGTTTTAACAGTTTATAATCATGCTAATTCATGTGATTGGAATGTACATTTTATATATCAAGATTGGACATAGGAGAATTGTATGAGTGGAGTAATTAATTCGGCTGGGTCAAAGTCAGGTGAAATTGGCACTACTGAACTGGATTATGAGGAAGGGACTTGGACACCAGCATTAGTTAATGGGAGTTCAACTGCTTCATATACGGATGCTGGTTCATACACAAAGATAGGTAATAAAGTATTTTTCCGATGGTATAGTTCAAGTGTAACTATTTCATCAGCTTCTGGTGATGCAGAAATTTCTGGACTACCTTTTACATCAGATAATAATAACTGGACATTTCAGGCTGAACACACTAATGGAGTCGATGGAGATACTCGTGGGGGAATAGTGCTTGGTTCTAATGATAGAGTAAGATTTCTCGATAAAAATTCAGCCAGTGGAGCAACTTATGTTAATGGTTCAGGAAAATTTCTTATGATTAGTGGTAGTTATACAACAGACGCATAGAGGAATTAATGGCAAACACATTAAATAAAATACAAGTAGTTACAGACTACAAACATCTCCAAATCAGAGAGATTAAAGACTCAGGTGGATTCCACAGAAGGGTACTTACACCAGACATGACTCTTGCAGATGACGAGCATCAGGAGATAAAGGACAAAGCAGAAGAGTTGTGGACTGATGAAGTTAAGTCTGCATGGGAAACCTTTCAAGCAGAACAAGAAGCAAATAAACTAAAGGAGTAACAGAGCATGACAAGAGCAAGAACCAATGCAGATCAGGCACACACCGAATCACTTAGTGTAGAACCACACATAATACCCGGTGTGCTGTACCCTGCGGTTGCTGGCAAACTCCTAGACGGATCAACCTCCCACTCTGGTAACTATGGCACTGCACAGTCTGACGGAAGAAGCTACTTTTACACAGACATTAAGGGAAGCAAGCCGATTAAAGACCCTAGAATTGGTGCTCATTTTGGTAGTCAGAGGCATATAACTAAATCATTACAAAAATTAGAACAAGAAACTGCAACTAATGGAACTAATGTTTACTCAGTAGATGGGAGAGGGTGGATAAGAGCATTTGATACTTCTGGTAAGTGGGTAGCTTCTAATGATGATAATGGTCAGAGACTTGGTAGTTGGGGAAATACTAGTGAAATTGCATCTATTGAAATTGTTGGATATTTCAATGATATGACCATTACAGGATCAACTGAAACTTCTGATCGTAGGAGTTTTGTTACTTCCTTAAATGGTAGTGCAAATTCCTCAGAAAATGCCTCCTACAAAACATCTGCTAATACTCCATTATCTTCAAGGTATGTGGATAGGACTTCATTAGTACATTTAAATTTACCCACTACACATTCTTCAACTTTAGGTATTAATACATTAAAAATAAGCAATCATGCTGATAATGATTATTTAGAACTATCTTCTATCGAACTAATAGCCCAAGACACATCCTCAACTGCAAACAAATCCAAAATCCAGATTCCCTCACAGAATGTAGTCAGCTACGGAAAGAAGTTCACAGTAAGTGGCACACCACACTATGATCCTTTCAATGGCTTTACCTCTGGTACAGATATATCTTCCTATATTGATGAAGCAACCTCATTAGGAATGTCCAACTGGAAAGTATCAAGTACATGGTATAGACCTTTCAATGGTGGGAGAGTGGTAATTTGGTGCGATTCAAGTGGTAATCTAAAAACTTCAGTAACTATGATGCCACCCAATGCACAGAATATTTCAGGAACTGCATCAAATGCTATTGACCTATCTTCAAGCCAGACAAACGATGACACAATTAATTTCAATACAAGTGCAATAGAACACTCACTCTCTGAGGTTGCCAAGACATTTAATTACAGAGAGTTTGGAAATGGTTCGGCAAATGGAGGAACAGAAAGTGGTAGTTATGCAGATGCAAGTATGCTTAATGCTGTAGATGATATTGCCTATGTCATGGATGATGGCCTGACAAGTTTATCTGGTGAAGATTGTACTGGTGGGGATAGGATGTCTGCTGCTCAAGATAAAGCATATTATATCACGTTTATAGGAACAGGAACTACAACATATAATGATAGTGGAGGTGCTGGTCATCATCAAATAGCACAAAATCTTCCTTATGGTACTCATATTATAAAATTTTATAGAGATAGTACTAATGCTGATCCTCATATAACAGTAGATGGTATCCAGTTTTCTAGTGTTAATATTGATAATTACACTAATCTTGTAGAAATCACCTTCCACCAACCCAAGAAACCACCAATACCAGAGGATGCTGTAGTGATTGCAGACTATATGCTTATGGCAGATTTTGTTGGTGTAACAGGTGCATCTGGTGGAATTGATGTTATAAGTAAAGGTACTCGATTTTTGACTGCAACAAGGGATGTTATGTGGGATGAAAGTACTAATGATTCTTATTCTTTTACATTCACACAACCGGCAAGTCGTGGAGGAAATTATCAGTCAATGGCAAGTGGCAATATTAGTTCAGGGGAGGCTTTTGGGAAAGTACCTTATTTTGGAACTACAGTAGATGTTTTACCTTATGCTGACAGATTTAGTACTCTAACTGAGCCTTTAAACTCTACTTCAATTACAACAACTTCTGTTTCTACTACAACGTGGTCAGGGCGACAAAGGGCCTCTGGTCAGACTTTGGGTATGAATGAAATAAAAGTAAATAAAACAACTGGAAATTTTACAATTCAGGGGTTTGAAATAGCTTCTCCAACCCACACATCCTCACACTACCAAACCTTTGAAACTCCATTCCTAAATGAGTTGGTAGGTGGTGATCGAAACATGGAACAAACTAACCTTGTGGTTACACCAGATGGTAAGACATGGGATGAACTGAGGGATACGAGTTATATTGGGAATTGTGTTATAGAAACTACTACAGATACTACAACTGATTGGGATGCTACTGTAATTTTTGATGAGTGGAGGGGTGTCCCTGCTAGTACTGACAGAAGTGGTAGTCATAATAAAGATTGGGCAATCGCTTATGATAGAATGATTTGTTTAAAAGGTGGATCATACACCATAAAATATACTAGAAAAGGTGATTCGACAATTACCGTAATTAGGATAAATGGAACTGGTAATAACGCATTATTGGCTTACGATGGAGGTGATCTTTCTATATCTAGCGAAATGACTCGTTATTTTAATAGGGGAGAATTCTTCCAAATTTGCGGTGAATGGGGCGAGGGTGGTTTCCCAAGTAACCTTCTTCAAGTACTAAAAAATTAAATTGGGAAATAATATGCACATATCACACAAATCAAATGTACTCCAGCAAGTTCACGAAACAGAATGGCAATGCAGGAGAAATACTAAAGGAATGTCAAAGCCTGAGTATTGGGCTTGGTTAGAGACAATCACTTCTGGTGATCCTCCAACTGTAGATTACTCAGGTGAAACTGGCTATACAATAGTTGAATGTACTGATGAAGATGTTCAGTCAAGACTTGTCCAGTTAAGTGATTACCAAGCAGAGGGAGTCTACGACATCAAATGGTCAGATAAGAAAACTAAAGTAACTGTTAATGATATTGAAATTGAGACTCACTTTACTGGAGATGACACTGCAAAGGATGCAAGAATATTAGCAGATAAGTGGGCTAATGTAAGGAGAGATAGAAACAGAAAGTTAGCAGAGACAGACTATCTGGCATTATCAGACAACACACTTTCAAGTGATATGGAAAAATACAGACAAGATTTAAGAGATGTCCCAACTCAGAGTGACCCTGATAATATTACTTGGCCTAGCAAACCTTAGTTGCTCATCCAATAGTAATAATATGGGATACTGGGAGGCGGATAAACCCTGGAGGGGAACTGTTGAGGCTAATAAGTTTAATAAGAACCCATACTGGCAATGTGTAAAAAACTGTGATGAATGAAGGTACACAAATCATTATTTGGTGGAGGTGGGAATGCAGTTGAAAATAGGAAACTTCTCAATTTCTGGGCAAGGTTTACAATCTCGGTGGCAAATGCTCTTACGTTCTTGGTCTTATTATGGCTATTGTTTTTTGCAGAGGTACAGGAAACTTCAAGAGACCTCGTTAATATTCTTGTTGGGGCTTATGTCGCAGTATTGGCTAAATCTACTGATTATTGGTTCAAGGATAAAAGAGATGCTGAACACGAAGAAAAAGGAGATTAATGCCGAGTAACGGTAATGGGGAAAAAGCTCAGTCAGTATTTGAACATAACGTAGTTAAGATAGGAACCCCAGTATTAGGTGTTTTATTATTAAGTATAGTAACATGGTTATTTACAACCGTGTTAGAACTTGATGAGATTATTCAACAACATACAATCCATCTTGAACACTTGCATGAGGCAGAGGAAAAATTTGAAGATCAAATGGAAGATTTAGAAGAAATACTCACAGACCTTAGGGTCCATGTTGGGCGTTTAACTGCACATTGAAAGGTAATATGACTGCAAATAAATGGTTTTCTCTTTATGTGGCTGGCTCAGTGATGGTCATGTGGATGATCTATACAATGGTACATGATGTTAAAGCTGATCAGGTTTTATTAGAGTATCAGGTAGGTAAACTACAGGAGATACTTAATGTTCATACAGAAAAGCTAGAGTTATTGGTAGCTTCAAGTTATGAACTTCATACTAAGGTTGACACAATAATGAAAGGAAATAAATGATAGGTTTATTAGCTCCTCTAATTGGAGGAACAGTAAAAACAATGTGTATGAGTATGCTTTCTGAAAAGCTGCTCCAGCAAGTTATTTTAATACTTTTAAGGCGGCTTGTGGAATCGACAAAAAATGATGTGGATGATAAGATTCTGGCTGCTTATGAAAAAAGTATTAAAAGTTAATAGCACCAAAAAGGTACTATTTCTACTTCTTTCTCTCGAAGGAAGTTTTTTAAATATATTATTGGATGGATAGTTATGTGGAAGTTTCAAAGTGAAATAAAAAACTTTAATCAAGATGAAATGGCATGCAAATGTGGATGTAATGTTTCAGCAATGTCAGAGGACTTTATGATTAAACTTCAAGAATTAAGAGATAAATGTGGATTTGGTCTCCCAATTAATTCTGGCTATCGTTGTGCTAGTCATAATACTGCAACGGGTGGACACCCAACCTCAGGGCATTTAACTGGTGAGGCAGCCGATCTAAGAGTAGATAGGGATAAAGCTAGAATTGTTATACAGTATGCACTTGAAATGGGATTTTCAGTTGGTATCCAACAAAAGGGGAAAGGTAGGTTTGTTCATGTTGACACAAAACAAAGACATACAGGAAAACCTAATCTCTGGAGCTATGCATAAATGGAGATTATATTTGAATTTGAAGATGAAGATTTTGATATTGTGTTTGAGCCTGATTTTAACTGGTTGTGCAACAAAAAACTCAACTCCAGAAATAGAGCAGATCACGACTCAGTTCAATGGAAATTATTCAACTCAGGTGGTACGCCAATTATGGCAGATGTGCAGTATGAATTTTCAAATGAAACAACCTACATTATCCCCAATCATGAGGCAGATGATGTGTGATTGCTACACCGACACAATAAGAGCAGATTTTACTCCTGAAGAAATAAAGGATGAAGCATCAATTAAGGCAAAAGGTTTGACAAATAGATTAGTGGAAAAGTGTAACTTGAAAATACAACCACCACCTAAGATAGATACCTGATGGGTAAGTTAGTTAAATTCACTCCACCACCTGGAGTCTGGGCAAATGGAACTGCATATCAGGCAAAAGGTAGATGGCATGACTGTAATTTAGTTAGATGGAAGGATGGGCGTTTACAACCTTTGGGAGGTTGGGAAAAGACAATTGGTGCTACTCTTTCTGGTGTTGGGAGATCTATGATGACTTGGAGAGATTATTCAGGAAATAGGTGGATGGCAATTGGGACTAATGAAAAACTTTATGTATTTACATCACTTTCAGGTTCTGCAGAAGATATAACTCCAGTAATAGCTGCTCCAAATGCTTTTATAACAGGTAATGCAAATGCGGAACTTGGGCTTGGATTTGGTGCAGGCAATTTTTCTGGAACTGAAACAACACAAGAAGTTAAATCAGACAGTACAAATACTTCTGGAGGTACATCTGGACAAATAAGTATAGATAGAGAAACAGATAAAATTCTAACAACAAAAGCAACATCTGCAAAAGTATTTACTGATGGAGTAACAAATACAAATTCTCCAGGTGTTGGGCCTTCTCCTTTTGGTGTTGGAGATGAAATTGAATTGATAGGATTTTCAGGAACAAATAACGCCAAAACATATGGAAGTACAGGATCACATAGAGTTGTATCACTTACTGCATCAGAAATGGTTCTTGGCCCTACAAATGGTTCTGCAGCATATGGGGGTTCAACTTTAACAGATGAAACTCCTTCTGGTCAGGTAACAATAAGAAGAACCAGGAGATATGGTAATGAGAATGTTGATTCATCTTCTTTAGTTCTGGCAGCAGCCTCTTGGGTATTTGACTTATGGGGACAAAACCTAGTTGGGATGAGTACAGCAGATGGGAGATTATATGAATGGGATGCATCTGCTACAGATCCCACTGGTACTCCTGCAACATTAATTTCTGCTGCTCCTACTAATAATAAAGCAATGTTGGTTAGTAAAGAGAGACATATGTTTGCATTAGGAGCAAATGGGAACAATAGATTAGTAATGTGGTCAGATGCAGAAGATAATGCAGACTGGACTCCTATTAATACAAATCAGGCAGGATCATTCCATATTGATACTAATGGAGAAATAATGGCAGGTAAAACTGTTGGTGACCAAATCCTAATATGGACAACAAATGACCTTCATGCAATTTCCTGGATAGGAGCACCTTATGTATATAATCGAAAAAAGGTTGGTGATGCATGTGGAGCAATATCAAATAGGAGTATGGTTGCAGTAGGTGATCAGGCTTTTTGGATGGCACCAGGAGGATTCTACCAGTATCAGGGTACTGTTAGACCATTGGAATGTGATGTTGAAGATAAAGTATTTTCTGATTTAAATTCAGTTCAGGTTAGTAAAATTTATGCTTCAGTAAATGCAGAATTTTTTGAAGTGTCATGGTGGTATGTAGATAAAAATTCAGAAGAAATATTAAAATATTGTACATATAATTGGGCAGAAGGATGGTGGAGTATAGGAGAATTAAGTAGAACTGCCTGGGCAGATGCTGGTGTATTTGAATCTCCAATTGCAATTGATTCAAATAATACCATATATCAGCATGAACAACCTGCTTCAACATCTGCAAGAACAAGTACAACATTAGTTCCTTCAACCTCATCTGATATATCTAGTTTTGATAGAAAACTTGTTAGAGGTGGGGAATCAAGTGATATAGGGTTAGCCTTTGCAGAAACTGGTGGAATGGAGGTAGGAGATGCTGGAGATAATATTACTCATATCACTCAGTTAATTACTGACTCAACTCAAGGTGATAATGGATTAAGATTCAAATTTAAAACTGCTATGACACCAAATGGAACTGAATCAGAATCCTCAATATATAATATCAATACAGATGGATATACTGATGTGAGAGAAACAGGCAGGCAATTTAAGTTCCGGGTAGAAGCAGGATGGGATCAAGATTGGGATATTGGTGATATTAGAGCCCGGATTTCGGCTGGAGGTATGAGATGAATTTACCTCCAATTACTAACCAATATAAGCCTGATATTCAGACAATATTTCAAAATGAAATTAAATCGTCAGATCAACAAAATTTAAAACTTGATAAAGATAACTTTTTAACAACTGGTTCTATTTGTATTCAGTCTGCCAATGGTAAATGGTGGCAGATTACAGTAAGTGACAGTGGAACATTAGGCACATCAGAATTAACAACAACAGATGGAAGATTGGACTCAGAAGGAAGGCCAGTAATTGCATCATTAAACCCATATGTATCATAAGGAGAAAGATGAGTAATTTTTTTAAAAAACCCACAAGAACTATGACCGATCAACAAACTGGTACAGTTACAACTACAAATGCGGGTGAAAAATATGGACATGGGTTGGCTGGAATGTATCAAGATAGAATTAGTGGGGGATATGATTGGACTGGCCCTAACCCATATGGGGTTGATCGTAATGCAATGGAGTTGGCACAATCCAATTTTTTAACTGGATTAGGGAGAGATTATGCCGGTCCAGGAGGCTATATGCCCAGGGCTGCAGAAACTGCTATGGGGATCTCTCAATTTAAACCTGGGCAAATACAATCACAATCAATATTAGGAGGTGATCTTCCTGCATATTTAAGGGCAACAGGTTATGATCCTGAAGCTGCCGAAAGAAATGCTTTAGATCAAGCAAAAAAACTTGGTGCAATGGCAGGAATAAATGAGGGTAATATGGCAAACCAGTTAGATGCAGGAGGTCCTTCTGTTGCAAGGTCTCATTTAAGGAGAGGTGCTATGCAAGGGGAGATTGCTTCTAATCTTGCTCAACAATTAAGAGCAGATGATTTAAAAGCTAGACAAATGGCACTTGGATATATGACTGATGATATTACAAGAGACAGGACAGATCAATCTCAAAATATTGCTAATATGATGGGTGCTCAAACTATTAAAGGACAGGGATTAAATAATCTTTATGCAGGACTTGGAGCTCAAAGGGGATTGTTTTCAGATATGGGTGCAGTTGGTAGAAATTGGAGAGGTGATGACATACAACAAGGCATGTTTGAATATCAGGATTTTTTGAGGGGTGATCCTCTTGCAGCATTGGGGCAATATGGTGGATTTTTATCTGCTGGTCCCTGGGGTGGAACTCAAACTTCTACTGGGACCTCAACAAAAAAAGGCCAGGGTAAATCACCATTTGAACAGGCAGTGGGATTAACTCTAGCAGGTGTTGGAGCATATGGTAGTGCTGGAGGTTTTGCTTAAAAATAATAAGGAGATAATATGACTGATGAAGAAATTCTTAAAAAACTTCAAATAGCCAGAGATGCCTGGGGACAAGGTTATCCTGCAAAAGGATATTCTCCATATATGTCTCCATCTGCAGGGCAAGAAGGATATGAAGATATCCTTAAATTGAAACTTGATTCCCTAAAAGCAGGTTATGGTAAAGATGCTAAATATGGGTATGGAGATCCTATGAAGCATTTTACTAATCCTGATGAAATAAAAACTCTCTTAGAATATGAGATTGTTGATAACCCACTTCCCCCTTTAATTGATGCTCCATCTCATTTTGATATGATGAGCAAAGATGGGGTACCTAGAACTACTGAGGGAACATCATTAGGTACATCATCAGTTGATTTAATGGGACCAGCAGGATTACTTGAAGGCCCAGAAACTGCAAACATGCAACTATCTCCATATGAATTAACATTATTAGCAGAAAATCAACAACGACATCCCTCTGGTCCACCTCCTTTATCTGGAGTTAGTGATACAGACTATCCTAGATTCCCTGCATCAGATCAAGCACAGATGGGTAGATACATAACAAAATCAGACAGATCAGATCCAAACTTTTTTGCCCCTAAAGGTTTTAGTCCAGGAGGTTTATTGGATGAGGTTAATCCTATACAAGCAGATAGAGATGCTTATATAGCTAATGCAACTAAACCAAAAAGTTTTCTATCAAGGAATAGGCGATCTATATTAAATGAACCACAATCAGTAAAGCCTGTTAAAAGAAATAATTTATTAGAGGATGAAACTGGTTGGGAGCAAAATCCATATTTCTGGTCTACTTTAATTGATAGGGGACTTGATTTTGGTTTTAATGAATAATGGAGGATTTTAAATGTCATTATTAGGATATCCAGACTGGGCAGTAAATAAAAAGGGAAAGAAAAAACCCTGGGTCACAGGCCCCTCTCCAATATCTCAAGCTTTATTAACAGCAGGTCTTGGGATATTAGCAGATGATTCAGTAGACCCCTGGATGGGAGGAGGTGGAATTGATTTATCTGGAATTGCAAAAGGAGGATTATTAGGACTTCAACAGTATGGGCAAGCAACTAAAAATTTACATAGTGCTAGAAAAGATTATTATGATGAATTATCTGATAGGGAAAATCAATTAATAGCTAACCAGGAAGCTAAATTAAAATTCCAAACATTGGATGAAAAAAGAGCTCATTTTCCAAATTTAATAAAGCAACTAAGGGCCATGAATGACCCTAATATTAATACTAAAATAAATGCTTTAGCTCAATTAGGGAGAGCAGATATTAATTCTGCTTATAATGCTGCAACAAATATTCTAAGTGCAGCATCCAAAACTCGGTTAGGTGATATTAAAACTAGAGATGGAATCATATATCAAGAACAATTGGGGCCAGGAGGGGAAAAAATTGGTGAGGAATTTAAAGCGCAGGTATCTACTTCTAACCCTCCCAAATTATCTTCATTTGATAGGCTTAATTTAGCTTTAAAACCTGGAGGAGTTCCTTTAGGTCCTGGGGAATTCCAGAGATTAAGAAATAATCATCTTCAGAAAGAAACTAAATTCCCAAAAAGATATACAGAAGAAAATGTAGAACAATTATTACGAGTAAGTCCTAATTATATACCAGATGTTTTTGAATATATAGAAAAATATCAGCCACACTTAATGACAAAACCAGATGGGTCAATAAAAACAAAAGAAGAACTTAAAACAGAATTTAATTTATCTGAACCACAAAAAGCTATAGAGGAAATTACAAGTGGTATAAAGAAACCTTCTTCAGATTCTGTAAGAGATTTATTAAAAATATCTGGTATTAAATTTACTGATAAATTTTTGGAACAACAATTAGCAAAAGGAGATTATGATCCTACTAAAATTAAATTTGATACCTGGTTAGCATATATAAGAGAATCAAGATTAAAAATGCCTGGTCCTGCTAAATCATATGAAGATACTGCTCAGGTTGGTGCAAGATTATTTGGATATTTAATGTCTGGTGCTACTGTTAAGGAAGAAGAAATGACAGCTATGAGAACTGCCTTTTATCCAATCCCTGGAGATACTGAAGCAGATGTTAAAAGAAAAAGAGAATATAGAAATGCTATGGTAAATATCTTTATTAGCCAATTAGATCCAAGAATGAAAAAAATAATGGCAAATGAAGTAGCAAAAATTGAAGAAATTGCTTCTAATCCAATTTTAGTAACACGAGAAATAAAAAAATCTAAACCCGAATCAAATACTACTCCAATAATCGAATTAGATTCATTAGAGTCTAAAAATATAATTGACCAATATTTGCCATGACTAATAAAGAAATATTAGAAGCATATAATGGCATGAAAAATGCTGGGGTACCTGAGGAAGATATAATTCAAGCTTTCAAGGATCGTAGAGGTATTGATCTTGAAGCGATGAGAGCTGAAAAAACTTTAATGCCCCCACAGGAAATGGTTCCGTATCAAAAACAGAAAGCTATTGAAGATGAGTGGACAGATTCTGCCAAACAGATGGAACGTCATGGCGAGGCTGCCTGGGATGTATTAAGGCAGGTTGGCCAGGGTGTTTCATTTGGCACCACTGATGAACTTGAAGCATATATAAGATCAAAAATGC
>VTLG01012522.1_pt1 | contig 13212 bp, 18 predicted proteins | sample 4694571 | NCBI WGS metagenome assembly VTLG01 (sample SAMN12604809, study PRJNA352737) | marine metagenome | biome: ENVO:00000447; feature: ENVO:00000209|ENVO:00000569|ENVO:01000036; material: ENVO:00002151; isolation source: viral sequences binned using virsorter ... | reverse complement strand
TATTAAAGCAGTAATTCCTATTGCTGGTGGGTTAGAATTTGCACCTAATAATGCACTTGTGCCTGTGAAAAAGGGTGAATCGAAGGTTATTGACTTTGCCCCAGCCCCTGACGCAATGGTTGTTGTGCTTTGTTCTGTTCTTCTCTGAAACTCTGCGAAATATCCTAATTGGCTAACTCTTATATCTTGGTTTGTATCTTGTGTTGTTAATACACATTTAAACTTAAAGGCTCTTCCTTTAAATGTTCCATTTGCAAACTTTTGAAAGTCTGAATAAGAACTGGCATCTTGAGAGGTTTGAACAAAAACTTCTGCATTTGTATCAACACTAGAAGCACCATCAAAATCCTGTCTTGCGTCAATATCTGTGACTGAATCAATCAAATCAGAAGAATAAACAGAATCAGTCTGAATTAGTTTTCTTAAATCAAGACTAAATACAGCACCTAAATCCAAAGTCTCATTGAATAAATATGTACCAGTTGTTGAGACACCTCCAATATCATCAATCGAAGTTTCAGAATCTATGTCTGTGCTGTCATCAAAGTTACCTGTACCAGCTAAACTGATTGAATTTGTACCAGAATCAAAACCGACATTAGTTTTAGAGCCTTGAAATTTAGGACTATCTAAATCCTCTCTTCTTGTCTGTACTAATAACTTTGGCTGTGCCTCTGGTAAATCTATCACAAGTGAAGTTTCACCTGTGCCAAACCTATCACCATCATCTTGCGTTTTCAGTATATATTCACCTTCTAATAACGGAACAACTTTTTCTGTTGAAGCCCCACTTAATGCAAAGACTAAATCAGTTGCATCTGAAAAAGTACCGCTTCCATCTGTTTTTGGAGAATGTCTGACATGAATACGGCCTCCCGCTCTAACGTCTTGGTCTGGAACAGCATCCCATCTAAGTCTGATCTCTTTATCAGAAATAGGTTCATAAGTAAGATTTGTAATATCAGAAGGTGGTGCTGTCTTACCAACAGCATTAAACGTCAATGTTGCTGGTTGTCTTGATGGCTGTCCAAGTCCATTAAAACTAAAAACTCTTATCTCATACTCACCAGCATCTGAATTTAATATCTCAGCATCACTTGATAATGTTTCTATTTTTTTAAAATCACCATTTGCAAATCTATATTGAACTTCATATCTACTAGCACCCGACTGACTTTGCCAATCAAGAATTAATTTTGATACTGCCTTATTGTTAATAGTTACGATTTTTTCATCTACTCTTAAACCTTCTGGTGGATTTAAAATCTGTGTAAGAATACTTATAGTCCTTGTTGGCAATGCAGAACCATCTTCCACAAAAGCATATTTTCCAGAATCATGTGATAAAGCTGTTATTGAAAAAGTCTTTTCATCATTTTCTTTTACGTTAATAACTCGCCAAGTAGTTGTTTGAAGATTTGTAGTTTCAAGAATATATGGTGCGTGTTCATTTGGTGCTGTACTGAAAGCAGAAGATACAGTGATTGTTGTTCCAGAAATCCCACTTATTGTTTTTTCTTCAAGTGAGCCGTCAGGTAAGATAATTGAAATTGTTGGACTATCGCCAAGACTAGGAATATCTGTATTAGTAGAATCATCAAGAACAACAACTGTTGTACTTGTAACGCTTTTAAGCAAACCTCCACGCCTTACACCAGCTTTTAATCTGTCTGATATTTCTATTACATCACCGCATCTAACTAATACACCAGCAGCGGCTGTTGTTGTAAAAGAACAAGTCTCTCCTGAGTTTTGTTCATTATATAAAAACCAACGCCCCAATCTTCTCGCCTGATTGCGACTGGTTGTTGCGAAAGCTTTAATATTTTTAACAACAACTCCATATTTTGTCTGTGTAGAGGAATCAGCTTCAACAGTTTCAACATCAACTTCCTGAGTGGTCATGTCAAAATAACTGACATTAATTACTGTGTGTCTTGTTTTTAAACTCGATCCAGCATATAAAAAACCCTCTTCAGTTACATTTGCATTTGTAAAGATGTATGAGGCCGATTTTGGTGCGTCCTGAGATATGGCAATTCCACCCGCAGAATAAAAAGGCATAACCCTCATCACAGAACAAAGTGCATTGATCAGCCCATAGGCTTCCTGTTGTTGTGTAATATTTACATTACAACTAAATCTTGGTTCAGTAGAGCCATCACCATTGCCAGCATCTACTGACTCTCCGCAATATTCACTAACTGTCTTGAAACTGAACTTATCAAGATTAGATTCAGCAATCCCGCAGCCCGCTCTTGTATCTATAAGCAAATCGTATAAAATCCATGCTGGGTCTGTTGTCCACTCTTTATCTGTTTTGAAAGTTCCGTTAAATGTACCAGCATAAGAAATCGCACCTGTCTGCAAATCTACAGTTGCATTGTGCGGGATTTTGATCTTGCGGCCTCTGATGCGGAACACCCTTGAAGGAACTCTTGGGAACTGTTCAGCATTGAATCTAAGTGCAACATGAGCCGTATTTGCATAAGCGTTTTGCTCAAAAATAATATTAGTGGCCTGTTGAAACTGAAAGGCATTAACTAGAGTCGCATCTGAACTGTCTGCTGTTACTCTCTCAACTCTGATAGCTACAGGAAAAGATGTTGTTGACTTCAGCTTGACAATATAATCTCTGAAATATGCGTTTGTTGATCTGCCTTTTACAGTGTCATCAATAACAGTTGTTGTTGTACCGTCATTTTCGATTGTTTTTATAAGTAAATTAACCTCTACTCCATTAATGTCACCATCATTTTCAAACTTTTGCATTGAAGGAAATCTTAAAGTGACTCGAACTGCATTGATATCACTAGAACTTACTGTATGAGTGACAGGAGTTGAAGTGGTTACAGTTGTACCAATTACAGTTTCAGTTTCAATATTTGATATGCCATCAATAAATGTTTGACTAGCCGTACCAAGTCTGAAATCAAAACCTACGTCTTTAAAATTAAAATCACTGTCCTCTGGGGCGGTGTTGCTTGCGGCTTCCTGTAAAACCTGAGTTCCATTTAAGAATATATCTTTTTTGAAAGCATTGAAGTATGCAGTTGATGTCTTGTCTGTTATGCCAGCTTTAGATGCTGTTGCTGAACCTTCAATTTCTCCCTCACCTAAAAGCTCAACAACTGTATTAAATTGCTTGGAAGATAATGCACCACTAGGTAAATCAGGGTTGTTGAATACTGTATCTTGATCAAATTCTTTAATTGCCATTAGTTGTTGCCCTCTACCTGTACAGTATCAACACCATTAGAAACCACAATAGAGCCGACCAAGATTTCTCCATATACCAAATTCACAGGAACACCCGCATTGCTAATATTTGTCAGCCCTGTGAAAGAGTAGTTAGAAGCCAAAGCCGAAGGGTCTAAACTGTTTTGACCAGACACTGCTGAAGAGGTATTAATTTGTGGGGTCAGCATACTTGTTACCCCATCTATGAGCATACTTGTTCCAATAGCTTGTAAAGCACTTGTAGCTATAGTTGCTAAAAGTTTGCTTCCTAATAATGTTGTACCTATAGCTGTACTTCCAAATAAAGCACCAGCACCCAAAAGAATCGGTAAAAAATTACCATGAACAACTGGAATAATTTTTATATCATCTTGTGATCTGAAATTAAGTAAATCCTCAGTTATAACTCTTGCTCCAACTTGTATAGTGTAAAACTGATCTGCCATATGTTTCTCAATACCTTTAAAATTACAAACCAAAAAGCTTATTGCTTCTCTAGGAGTATTGAGATCAACTTCAAACTCTGCCTGACCTAAAAATTTTCTTAAAGTGCCGTAAACCTTTATCTTTTTAAGCATTTATTTCGTCAGGTTGTATTATTGCTATTTTATCTGATTTTGGCGAAACGAGATAAAAAGTTAAATTTATTGCTTTACAGCTATATTTATCAGATTCAGAAAATTCAAGAACATCTTGCGGATGACTATGAACAATACCAACTATTTGATCAACAGAATCCTCTACATCTGCCCAATCTAAAGGGTCTATTACAAAAGATTCTGCTTTAAATTCATTTGATATATTTTTGCAGGGATAATATTTTTCTTGATTATTTTTTATTGCAATAATACCGCATGATTCCTCTGGATCACATTGTTTTGCGTGTTCTATTGCATCTTGTTTCCATAAATATTTCATATTAATTAATAAATGTACCAACACCAGCAAACTCATTTCTGGTAACTTGTCTAGCTGGTAATTTTTTATTTGCCTGATCTAAATCTCCTACAAGTTCAAATTGTACAATCTGTCTAGTTTCAGTAATTTTTCTATCAATAAAAAATATTTCTTGAGGTAACTCATTTGATGATGGTGTGCCAAAAGGGTTACTGCTACTAGGAAAATTAGCTGCATCAAGTTCACTTGCAAGCGTTGTTATGCGAGTCAGCTTGGCATCTGCTAAGTCATTGTGAGGTGTTGTTAAATTAACAATAATCAATAAATCAGTCATTGTAATTACTGACCCACTTCTTGTGATACCTCCTAAATTAGCAATTGTTAAAGTTGGTCTTGGGATTTGTCCTCTACCAGAAAACTCAGCACCCTCAAATGTAATAGGCACTCTTTGATAAGAATTTCCTTGCCAAACTATTTCTGCATTAGAGTTCATGCTAGAGCCAGCATGAAATCTGAATGTTGTAGGAACACTTGATGGGTTTCCTGACGCATAATGCAAGCCCTCTACAAGTTCCAGTACAAACAGTTCTATTCTTGAACTAGGATTGAGCTTTTGTAATTCAGATACTGGTATTGCCATTAGGGTTCTGCAACTTGTTCAAATGTTAAATTCATAATTACTCTATTGCTTAAAATTGCTGTCCTTGATCTTCTGGTGCATATAAACTTCAAAGCTGATGAATGATGGGGTGGGGTAAAGTCAAAGTTTGCCTGATCGTCAAACCTTGCATCTAAAAAAGTGTCTATTGTTGTTGCGTCTGTAGTAGATACATTAAAAGTTAAATTCAATGTAATTAGCCTTTTATTTGCTGGCAAACCTTGTACAAATCGCTGTTCATACCCATCACCTAGTTTGATGCGTAAACTATCTTGTATAACAGTTTCTTGTGTTGAATATCGTGGAGTAATGCTTGGAAATGTTGCCATTATGCTAATAAACCTCCAGCTCGTTTTTGGTTAATTAATTCTGATTGTATTGCAATAGCAATCTGATTTCCAAGTTGATTTGCATCTGCATTATTACCAGTAACATTGCTTGAATTTGCATCAACATTAACTGTAATTACATTTGTAATACCACCTCCACCACCTAAACTAATTTTATCGTTAGCTGTGACCATACCAGAACTACGAGGAGTAAATATTTCAGGGCCTTTTTCACCAACTAAAGTAGTAGTACCAGCCCTAACAAATCCACCTCTAGCTTTTTTTTCAACGCCAAAAGCTCTAGTTAAAACATTTCCGATTTTTCCTCCTATACCAGATACCGCTTCTTGTATTGCCAACTCTATCAAAGCTCTTTTAAGTCTATTTAAAACATTTACTGCGGCTTGAGCTAGTGTTTTTGTCCCCTCAACTGCGTCTGCAAGGTTACTAACAATAGACTTTTCTATAGATTCACCAATTTTTTCAAAAGCTTCTCTTAGTCTTTTTGCTCTTTCATCTGTTTTATCTAAATCTTTATTCAAATCTTTTAAATCTTTAGACTCAATTTCAATTTCTACTTTGGGCATTATTTTTTGAATTTGACCTAGTAAAAAACTAAGAATTGGATCATTACCGATAAATTCTTTTATTTTTCTAAAAGCCTCAAATATTGCTTTGACTATTTTTCCAACAATTTTTCCAGCTTTTTTGCCAAGTTCTATAATCTTTCGTGTACTTTCATCTATTGCTTCTTTTACAAATATCCATGCTTTCTCAAATCCAATAACGATATCAATAGCTTCGCCACCAAATTCGCCTATAATTGCTTTGCTAATTTCACCTATAAATGCAAAAACCGCTCTAATTGGAGCTGCGGCACTTCTGAAAGCAACTGCCAAAGCTTCAACTGTAACAGCAGCTATTTTTAAAGTTTCTCTTATAACAATTCCAAACTCTGAACCATCAGCTACTAAATTTGTAAATGCACTTGATAACCTTTTCAACTGTCCATTTATAGTATTCCCAGCAATAAAAGCCGCCCGTTCTGCGTTTCCTTGAGCATTTACTTGATTTTCTAAGGCTTCATTAAACTTAACTAGTTCATCATTCAATAGAGGTTGTATTGCCGTTAAAGCCTCAACACTTCCAAATAATTTAGAAAGCTTATCTGAACTTGCTCCTCCTTTAGCAATAATTTCTTCTAAAACACCACTGAGTCCTTTTGATTTTAAAGCTGCCGCACTAAAGTCAATTCCAAGTTCTTTTGCAATTTTTGAAGCTTCACTTGTAGGTTTTTGTATTGAAGCAATAACTTGCCTTAAACCTGCAAAGGTGGATTCAACAGGAACACCAGTAGCGGTGACGGCTGAAATTGCAGCATTTAATTCATCTATACTTACACCAGCACCAGCCGCTATTGGTGCAATACGACCTATTTGTTGTGCATATTGATCAACAACAATTTTACCGTCATTTTGTGTCTGTATAAATCCGTCAACTAGCTTTGCTGCCTTATCTGATTCCAGACCATAAGCATTAAGAACAGATGTAGTCGCATCAGCAACAGTAGCCAAATCAGAAAATCCGCCAGTTGCTCCTAACTGTGATGCCTTAAGTACATCTGTCAATTCAGCAGTCTCACCAAAGCCAGCAGATGCCACATCATAAGATGCTGCAAGTAAATCAAGTTGTGACGCTTGACCACTTAATTGATTAGACAAAGTTGCTAATTTTGGTCTTAGTTCGTCTACATTTACACCAAGAGTCTTTATTTTTGCTTCTGCAAAATCTTGTTTGGAAAGAATACCAAAAGCAGCAGTTAATCCTCCAATAATAGCCCCTATACCTATGAGTGGAGCTATCAGTGGGGCGATTGCAGCTTGTAATGTTGCGAATCCTGTAGCTGCCCCTTTTGCTCCAACGCCTGTAGCTAATAGAGCAGGTGGCAATATGCTGAAACCTTTATTAGCATTTTTTAACTGCCCAGAAGTACCATTGACAGTTTTGTTAAATGTTGTTGCTCCTTTATTTACTTTTCTTAACTGAGTAACAGCTTGAGTGGCATTAACTCTAAGTTCTACATTTGAGACTGCCACGACTAAACAATAACTTTCTTTATATTAACCTGATTTGCGTTTGATAGCATCAGCTTGTTTTTTTTCTTTCTCATATTTTACTTCATAATAAGCAGCAAAATATATCAACTCTTCATCTGTCAGTTGTGTTCTTAATTCACTTACTGTCTTGCCTAATTCTGTTGCAAGGAAGAACTCGAAATATAACCAGTTATCCCCCTTTAATCTTCCTTTGAGTTTTCAACAGTAATATTAGAATTTACACCAAACAAAAATAATTCAATTTCATTTAATACATTTTCTGGCAGATCATTTTGTAAACTTGCAAAGTCAGATGGATGAAAAGCTTTTGATCCATCTTCATTTTCCGCTAACTGACAAAGCATATGCGTTGAAACTATCAAAGGATCATCACTGTTTGCTCTTTGTGTAGCTCTTGCCCTATCAGCTCTTGTTATGGCTTTAAAATAAAGAGTCAAAACAATATTGCCATCATTATCTTTTACGTCAAATTTACGTCTTTGACTAAGATCAAAAGCCTCTCTTAGGACTTCAAGATTTCTTTTTGTTGCCATGAATAAATGCGAAGTTTTGATTTAGTTAAATAGCGGAAGTAATAGTTCCAGTTGGTTTAAATGTAATACTTATTGTGTTTGCATCGCCTAAAGAAGAACTTTGGTCAAAGCTAGTGATAATACCATTAAATGATATTTTTTTTGTAGCACTTGAACTGTCTGGGAAAAGCTCAAAGGCTGCTGTTCCAAGATCGCCAGTAGTTAATACACCATCAACAAAAGTTGCTGTTTCACCAGAGGCTGAATCATCATAAAGAAGTTCTGCACTTCCTTCGCCTTCAATAAGACCACCAACAAACTGTTTGAAGGTGTCACCTTGCACTGTTGTCTCTTGAGTGTCTTTGGTAATAGACATTGACCAGCTTGTCGTACCAAGTACAGGGTTTACAGATGAGCCACCATCATCAAATTTGACTTGCCCAACATCACCTTTTACCTTTGCCATAACAAATAAAAGAAAGATTTATAAATATATTAACTCTTTTCTTGTTTTTTTACAGCTTTTTTACTTAATTCTTGTTTTTCCATATAACGTCTGCACTGATTGTCCCAGTATTGTGGTTCTCTTCTGCCTTTTACAGCTTCGATAACATCAAGCATTGCCTCTGTAATTTCCATCAAAAATCCTCGTAAATATTAAAAGTGATTCTAATTTGAGTTTGAAACTTACCCTCTGGACTTGATGTTAAAATCTCAGGGCCTATGGGTGAATCAAAAATTACATTAGAAACAGTAATCCTATTGTATAAGTCTCTAAGCCTCTTGCAAACTGTATAGTTAGACCCTGCCCCTATGCCCTCTTCTGTAAAGACATTGAGAAGAATCAGACCAACAACATTGTTAGTTGCACTACTTGAGTCTCCCTGAGTTAAATATTGATTTGCACCAAAACTTGTAATACACTGTACAAACGTATCCTCAGTTGTTGAGTCAAAAGTCATATTGTTAAATACAACAGGAATAACAGGGCTTGAAGCTAGTTCTGTGGATAACCTAGCCTCTATTGTTGATCTTATAGTGTTTAAATCTACCGCAGCCATTATATATTACCTACAATCTTTCTATATTCACCATCAGCCCAAGTCTGGAGTTCTTTTGCAATAAGCTCTGGAAAACCAGCTTGTGTGTTTTGTCTTGTTCTGTATTGACCTCCCCATGATGGTGGCAAGTTAGTGCCATAACAGACTGGTTCTGCGTAAGGTTTAATATTTGAGATAGTTCCCTTGAATTTTTTAATATCCGTTTGCCATGCTTCACGCAGTTCGCTACCAGTTCCACGATCTAATAAAGCTTTTTTAAAGGGTACTACTTGACCATTTGGCAACGTAAAAAAATTAGGTATAGAATCTAAATCAGGATAATTGTCTAAAGAAAAGACAGGTGTTGCTTTTTTAACTCTGGCTGTCCATTCCAAAGTAGTAGCAGCAACTAAAGTTTCTACAGCTTCTTCCATTACCTCTGGTATTTGTAATATAGTGATTTGTCTTGCCATGTTTACCTCAAGATAAGATCAAAGCTAACAGCAGTATTATTTTGCTCATTCGTAATAACTTGAATAATTTTAAATTCAACATTGCTTATAACTACTCTATCTTTTGTAGTTGGGGCAAATGTAAGATCACCAGCAGATACAGTGAGCAATTTATCCTGTGACTCAATCAAATCATTTACTTGATTTCGTGAAACATTACTTAAAGCACCTTTGATAGTTGTATCAGATGTAGATTCTGTTATAGCTCCAGTAGTGGTGTTATATGCCCCAACTGTTACTTGTCTGATAGTTACATCACCACCAAGCTTCTTGAGTGAAGCACTGGCGGCTTTTTTTAGTGCATTAGCAAGACTCATAAGAAATATGCAATTACTTGTCCACTTGCAAGAGTGATACTTGTTATGACCCCACAGACCTCAGATGATGCTTTCATTGTGATGCCGTTGATAGTTGCAGAACCATTTTCTGTAATATTCTCAGCAACAAAAGTTGCCTCTGCGTCTGTCAGACAATGCACTTTACCAAATCTGCCTGTATGGGCAGCCGTATCGGTAATAATAATTGCTGCTGGATATTCGTAGCCGTAGCCCATTTTTTAAGACCTCTTGATTGATAAGTTTGCTCTTCCACCTATTCTAATACCCATCAAGTAATGATCAACTATCGGTGGGATTCGATCAATACCAGTTGCCCCATAAAATCTAGGGGTCACATTTATATTACCAATACTTACAGCAGCAAAGTCCTCTAAGCCACTTAATTCCAGTCCGTTCCTGTTGTTGTTTAGATATACAGCCAAGATGACCTGTGCGTGTTTTACCCTGTCTGGGATTTCAGTATCAAGGTAATAGTCAGCAACTAATCTATTTGGAAAACTTAAACCATATAAGTTGGTATATGTGTCAGGCTTCCTTACTCCTGATCTTGGCCACTCCAAGGCTTGAGTATCGGCTACCCTAGCCCCCAAAAACTTTTCTCTGTCTATCCTTTGGGCTGCGGTAAATAAAGCTCTGTTTTTATTATCATTACTTGAGCCGTCCCATGCGGCAGCGTCATCACTAAGGACTAAACCCTCAATAAATGTGTTTGCATCAGCAAGAGTTATATAAGTGTTCGCGTTAGCACCGCCAACAGTAGCATCAAGAGTTATCGCCATTGAGTTTTACCTTTTTGGACTTAGATTTTGGTTTTGGCTTTTCAAGAGTTTGAACAAGTGAAGCTGCTTTTTGGGCAGCCTCATTTTGTTCTCTCATACGCCTAAATGCGTACATTGCCATTAGCTTGATGCACCCTTAAGAGCAACAAAGTTAATAACGATTGCTTGGCTTAAATTACCAGCAGATACATTAGAAACTGTTACTCCAAAAGAACCACTAGCAATGGTATTGGCATTCACAAGATATGAACCAGCCGTACCCGCAGAACCATGACAAGCTACGACAACATCTGTTGCTGCAATCTTGCTGTTAGTTACTGTGAAAGTTACTTCTGTGCCAGCGTCAAGCTGTGCATTGTTCATTGTGATTTGTCCAGACTCTGTGTTGAGTGTGACCCCAGTAGATTTGGAACTGGCTTGAGTAACAGTTCCTCCTGTTGTTGGGCCTACTAAAGACCCAGCAGTTACTTCAAATAAAGAAGGCATGATAAAAAAATCCTAGTTATAGTAAGGGTTTTGGGCTAGTCTTGGTTACTTACCACAGTAGCCCTTACAATCGGAATATTCTTTGTGTCAAAAACTTTCGACCAAGAACCCACAGTTTCAAGAACTGATCTATTTGGATTCACAGTTGACACAGCATATTTCAATCCACCTATGTGATAGATGTAGTGAAGATCAACAGCCATTGCTTCCTCAAGAGCAAGAATATCTCTGTCAGTTTGTGTTCTGATCGGAGCTTGCTCCCCAGTAAATACAGCTCCAGCCCCAAATAAGAAACAGGCATATTCCGTAGATGCTCCAGAACCTGTTGTAGGAATGTCATCTGACACAATTACTCTTAATCCCATAAAGGTATTAACAGCAGTAGGGCCATCAAATGCTCTTGTTGTGCTACCACCAGTTGCGTCCCCATCAGGTGCGCCAGTGTTGTCATATATTCGATCAATAGCATTTCTTTCTACCAAGTCGTAGAAAGTTTTGCTGTGCATTGCAATCGTTGTTAGCTTGCTTCCAGCATCACCAAGAATAGACTGTGCTTTTGCAACGTGTCTTGGACTTAGTACTGTTGGAGTATCGCCTGACTCAGAATCTATGCAATGTGTAAATAATGCACTACTTGAACTGTTTGCGTTCAATGAACCAAATGCACCCTGCAAGCAAGAATATAAATCCTTTTGCTTTTGGTTATTTACATAAATTGCCATCTTTTGTGCGATAGCAGCCATTGGGTCTAACCCACCACCAACTGCAAGACTAGCCAAATCCCTAGAAGAAAATGCACGTCCCCTGTGTAGGACTGGTGCAACTTGGGAATCTGCTGTAATTTTTGCTGGTGTTAATGAAGTACTGTCTGTTAATACTTCAAAATCACCTGTTAAGTTCGCAACATAGTTTGGAATCTTAACAAAGTCACCGCCTCTCTCTGCGGATAGATTTAATTCTGGCAAAGGCTGTACTACGCCACTCTGTAAGAAGGAATCTGAAAGTGTAGATGCCTCTGAGAGATATGGCGTGAACACCTCTGGAATAATCAAATCGCTTCTTAAAGTAGCCATTTAAATTTTTAAGATATGTTCAAATCGAGGCACAACCCCTGACGTAGCACAACCACGTTAGTTCTATACTAACCGCTAACTGCGTTTTTGAGCATATTATATTTATTTATATCTGTTCTATATAACCTACTTTGCTCTGTAAGGTTGAAAGAATCTTTTGCAAAAGGGTTCTTTTCACCAGCAGCTACTGTTGTCTGTGTTTGAACTTTAGTAGTTGTTGCACCGCCTCCCTGTGGTCTTGGGTTTTTTTGTACCCATTGAGGCATCTTGGACATAGCCCAATCTTTTACAGGTGTTCTGTTATAACCATCAACTACAACAACTGTTCCGTCTGGCTCTCTTGCAAGTTGATCCTTACTGATGCGAGATAACACATATTGGGGATCGTGTACAACATCAGCAAGGGCTGTTACTGCTGGGGCTTCAACTTCAAGCTGTCTTTGCCTAGCCTCTAGCTCTTGTATCTTTTTGTTTTTAGCCTCTTCAGCATCACGATACTGCTGTGCCTGTTTAGCAATCGCCTCATCATATCTGCCCTTTGCTTCTAATTCTTCTTTCTCTTTTTGCTGTTTGAAAGCAATCAAGGCATCAACATCAACATTAGGTGGCACTGCCTTTGCAGCTTCTTTTGCTTTTTTATAATCATCTAATAATTCAGCTTTACTTTTCCTGAGTGATTCAACTTCTGCCATTAACGCTGCTGTATCTACAGGTGGATTTGGTTTGATTGGTTCTTCAGCCATAAATAAAAAATTTACAATTATTCACAATATTAGCTCCACTTTGTCTTGTCTGCCCAAAAAGCTGCTGACATTTTACCTTTGGCAATATTTTTAGCATGTCTAGCCTTAAAACTCTTGCGTTTTGCCTTATCTGCGGCTGATTCGCCCTTTGTAGGTGGTTTATTCTTTGCTCCCTGCATACCAAACCTAATGAGTTTGACCTTATCGCCCTCTTTTGCAAGAACAACATGAGACTTTGTTGGATGTGATGGAGTTCTCTTTGGTTTGTTAAAACCAGACAATCCAAACCTTTTAAGTCTAGGATCACTCATTTACCTTTCCTCTTCATAGCCATATTATGTGCTTCAGTAAATGAAACCCCTTCTCTCATCTTACGTTTCATATAATTTATATGAGCCTTTGTGTGACCATGAGCCTTTTGGTGCTTTGCAAGTGTGTTCTTTTGTCTGGTAGTTAGCTTCATCTTTTCTTGTTGTACCTCGAATAGA
>VTLG01010067.1_pt1 | contig 13212 bp, 3 predicted proteins | sample 4694571 | NCBI WGS metagenome assembly VTLG01 (sample SAMN12604809, study PRJNA352737) | marine metagenome | biome: ENVO:00000447; feature: ENVO:00000209|ENVO:00000569|ENVO:01000036; material: ENVO:00002151; isolation source: viral sequences binned using virsorter ... | reverse complement strand
ATAAGAGAGCTGTTACTCAGGTAACAATGATACATGATGGAACTACACCATATTACTCTGAGTTTGGTTATTTTGATAATGATGCATCTATAGGTAGTGGTACAGGTATTGGAACCGTTGGTGTTGGGTATTCTACTGTTTCTGGCGGTGATTTAGAACTAAGACTTACTCCACCTGCGAATACTGCAATTAAGACAAAGGTATTCCAATATAATCTTACAGAAACTGGTGGTGGTGTTGCTGGTATAACAACATTCTCTAATAGTAGAATTAGGGCTACAGAAGCTTCTTATACTGGAACAGAAAATGATATTAAGTTCTCCTTTGATTTAAAACATACAGGAGATCCTATATTCCATAAAGTGTTTGATTCTGCTAATCCTGCAGTTGTTGATATTACAGATAATACTTTTGTAGTTGATAATCATTTCTTTACTACTGGTGAGAAACTTACTTACACGCCAACTGGTACTGGTACAACAATGAGTATTGGTATTGCAGCAACAACAGTTGTAGGTTTTGGAAATACTACTAAACTTCCTTCTACAGTTTATGCTGTTAAGATTGCTGAGAATAAGTTTAAGGTTTCTGGTACTGCTACTGAAGCACTTCAAGCAGTTCCTACAGTGTTAGATATAAATGCAGTTGGTGTTGGAAGTACACATGCATTTACAGCACATAATTTGAATTCTAAGATGATGGTTACTCTTGATAATAATCTTCAGAGTCCTGTTATTCAGTCTCCAATTAATACTAAATTATCTTTTGCTGCTCCAACAACAACTGATTTCATAACTGTAGTTGGTATATCTTCACTTTACTCTGGTGATGTTATTAAAGTTGGTACAGAATTTATGAAGATTGATACCGTTGGTATTGGATCTACAAATCAAATGCTTGTCAAGAGAGGTCAACTTAATTCAGATATTGTTAATCATAGTGCTAATGCTACAGTAATCAAGTATCTTGGTAATTATCAAATAGTTAAGGATAGTATTAATTTTACTGATGCTCCTAAAGGTGAGAAAGGTCCAGCTGGATTAACAACTACATCTACATTTGCTGCTAGAGCATTCCTTAGAACTGGTAAACCTGAAGGAGATATTGATACATATGCAAATAATTACGTATTTGATACTTTTGAGAATCAATTTACTGGTATAGCTACATCATTTATTATCAAATCTGATGGACAAAATACAACAGGATTTGCAACTAATACTGGTATTGTTCTTTTGAACGAAATTTTCCAGAATCCTGCTCTTGATTATAATATTATTGAGACTGCTGGTATTACATCTGTTAGTTTCACTGGTGCTGGAGTATCTGTTGGTTATGATGTTAATGTGTCATCTATTCCTAGAGGTGGTATTATTGTTTCTGTTGGTGAAACAAGTTCCTTTGGTTATCAACCATTAGTTGCTGCAGGTGGTACTGCTATTGTATCTGCTGCTGGAACAGTTGAATCTGTATCCATTGGTAATAGTGGTTCTGGATATAGAGTAGGACTTCAAACAAATATTATTGTTAATGCTATTGGAAGTTCGGGTATTATAAAAATTGGTACTGCTAATGTTGATGCAGGTATAGTAACTTCAGTTACTATTACTAATGGTGGTGGTTCTGGATTTAGTTCTGCACTTCCTCCAACTCTTGAATTTGAACCTCCACTTAATTATGAAAATATTAAACTAACTGGTAGCACTTCTGGTATTGGCGCATCTATTTCAGTCAGAGTTGGACAAGGATCTAGTGTTATTGATTGGGAAATTACAAATTATGGATATAATTATAAAGTTGATGATGTATTAACAGTAGAGACTAATGGTCAGACTGGTATTCCAACTGATAGAGCAGCTGGTGCTTCATTTAAAACATTCCAATTAACTGTTAATAAGATATTTAACGATAGTTTCTCTGGATGGACATTTGGTGAACTTGAAAGACTGAATTCATTTGAAGATTTATTTGATGGTGTTAGAAAGAATTTCCCATTGACTAAGACTGTTGGTGCTTCCGAAACCCCTCTTACACTTAGAGCAGGAAAAGGTTCTCCTATTAAAGTAGAAGATAATACGTTAATATTCTTAAATGATATTTTACAGGTTCCTTTTGAAAGTTATACTTTTGCTGGTGGTTCTCAAGTTACATTCTCTGAACCTCCTACAAAAGGGGATAAAGTACGAGTTTATTTCTATAGAGGTTCTGAGAATGATGTTATTGATGTTGATATTTTAGAAACTGTAAAACCTGGCGATCAATTAACTATTAATCAATTCCCAGAAAGAGGTCTTTATGGGGAACATCAACAAGAATCTAGAACAGTTACTGGTATTACAACTGCTGATGCAGTTGATACCAATACATATGTTGGTCCTGGCATTGCTACCAGTAGAATTGTAATTAGACCTGTTACTTGGAAAAAACAGATATCTGATGTAATTATTGATAATATTGAAGTTGGTAAAGATAGATCAGAATTAGAAGCTGGTATCAGACCTACAGCATATATTTTAAATAGTGTTGGTGCTTCTTCTACTGAATTCTTTACTGATATTGCTTCTCCATTATTTGACCAAACTGATGATATAGTAGAATCCAAACAGAAATTACTTATTGTTGATCCAACAGTAAGAACTGGTGTTGCTGCAACAGCTGTTGTATCTGGTCTTGGAACTATTTCAAGTATTGTGATTTCTGATGGTGGATCTGGATTTACTGCAAATCCATCAGTTTCTATTGGCGTTACCGCAGGTATAGGAACTATATTTACTGGTATAGGAATTACAGAGGCAACAAACGCAACTGGAACTGCTGCTATTTCTGGAGTTGGAACAGTATCTTCTATAACTGTTGCAAGTGCTGGTCTTGGTTATACAAATACTAATCCTCCGCTTGTTCTTGTTGAACCAGAAGCCCAACATGATGAGACTTTAAATGATGTTAAATATGATGGAGACTTTGGTATTATTACTGGTATAGGAACAACATCTGTTGTTGGTATTGCTACAACTGGATTAACATTTGATTTGTATATACCTAAAGAATCTATTTTAAGAGATACTTCAGTTGTATCTGTTGCAACTACTGTTAGTGGTATCCAAACTGGATATTACTTTATGACTTATAACACCAATGTTGGAAGTGGTCTCACTGCTTATGCAGATGCTACTGGAACAACATCAGTTGGTATAGGTACATCCTTTATAGATAATATATACAGGGTACAGAGTGTTGAAACAATACAGGCATCAGCACATGGAATTGGTCATACTACTCTGAGAAGAGTAACTGTAAGTGTGAGTTCTACTGAAGGTGTTGGTATTGGTTCTAGTTCTTACTTTGGTGAGTACTCTTGGGGTCGTGTATATGACTTTGTTAAAGAAGGAACTTCATCATTCAATGTTATAAAAAATGATGGAATAACTGGTATCATAACTGGTCCAGTGATCATCAGAAGTAGGGATTTAAAAGAGTCCTACTAACTTAATATAAATAAAAACAAAAAGTCGGTAAAAATGTCAGCCATTATAACTGATCAGCTTCGTATATTAAATTGTGAAAACTTCTCGGCAGGTGTAGCATCTACTAGTAATAGTTATTATGCCTGGATAGGACTTCCCAATGCTTCCGATTTCCAGTCTGACTGGGATTCAAATCCTCCTGCACCTAAAGACGCATTTAGTGAGGAAAATGATTATTGGGATACAATGATCGCACTGAAGAAAATAAACGCAGCTGATATTTCCAGAGTCGTTAGAAAAATAGATTGGACTTCTGGTACAACATTCGAAATGTATCGGGATGATTATTCCAGATCTAATATTTCACCTCAAACAAGTTCTACAACTTTATATGATGCGAACTATTATGTGATGAATCAGGATTATAGGGTTTATATTTGTCTCCAGAATGGAACAAACCCTGAGAATACTGAAGGTAGACCTTCTCTTGATGAACCACTTTTTACTGATTTGGAACCAAGATCTGCTGGATCTTCTGGTGATGGTTATGTTTGGAAATATTTGTTTACTATTAATCCAAGTCAACTTATAAAGTTTGATTCTACAAGTTTCATTCCTTTACCTGCTGATTGGAAAACAAGTAGTGATGTTGCTGCTGTAAGAAATAATGCTACTACTAGTGGACAATTGAAGATTGTCACTATAACTGGTCGTGGTGTTGGTTATGGTACTGCTGCTACTTATAATAATGTTCCAATTCTGGGTGATGGTCAGGGTGGAAGATGTTCTGTTGTTGTTAATGCTGCAGGTAAAATAGATTCTGTTGAGGTTACTAGTGGTGGTTCAGAGTATACTTTTGCTAATGTTGGTTTAGCTAATGTTGGACTTAATAACCCTGCAGGTTCTACAGACGCTTCCTTTAATGTTATTATTCCACCAGAAGGAGGTCATGGTGCTGATATCTATAAGGAATTGGGTGCTAATAGGTCTTTAATATATTCAAGAATTGAGAATGATACAACAAACCCAGATTTTATTACTGGTAACCAATTTGCTAGGGTTGGTTTAGTTAAAGATCCTTATGCTTATGGATCAACTAATAAACTTACATTATCAAAAGCAAGTGCTTTATATGCATTAAAACTTACTGGTGCTGGTTCTACAACTACTACATTTACAACAGATTCTGAGATAACTCAGAGAATAGGTGTTGGATCCACCGCTGTTGGTAGAGTTGTTAATTGGGATTCTACAACTGGAGTCCTTAAGTATTGGCAAGATAGACGACTTGCTATTTCTACTGATGGAGATCCACCTACTTATGGTTATGAGTTATTCGGATTTTCTGCAGATCCTACAACAGGTGCTGGAACAACAGTATTCGGTGGTTCTAGTAATTTGAATATAGATACAAATTTTGGCACCGCTCTGGCGCCAGGTCTTTCTACATCAATAAATAGTAGGACTTACAACTTAGGGATGAGTTTCGTCAAAGGTGTTGCGAATCCAGAAGTTGAAAAATACAGTGGTGATATCATCTACGTAGATAATAGGGCTTCCGTTACTCGTAGTTCCCAACAAAAAGAAGACATCAAAATCGTACTGGAATTCTAGATAAAGAGCTATGCCACAGGAAACTAACCTAAACGTCAATCCATATTTTGACGATTTTGATAAGGATAAGAATTTTTATAAGGTACTTTTTAAACCTGGCACACCAGTTCAGGCTAGAGAATTAAGTACTCTTCAATCTATTCTACAGAATCAGATTGAACAATTTGGTACGCACTTTTTTAAAGAAGGTTCAAAGGTTATTCCTGGCAACCTGACATATGATAATAATTTTAATTGCATTCAAATAGAAGATACTTTTTTAGGAATTCCTGTAGAATTATATTCTGATCAATTACAGGGTATAAGAATTACTGGTGGAAGATCTGGTGTTACGGCTACTATTAAAAAGGTCTTACTCTCAGATGAATCTATAAATGGCAATCTTACATTATATGTAAAATATGAAAAATCTGGTGCTGAAGATTTCTCTCAAGAAAAATTCTTAGATGGTGAAAGTTTAATAACAAGTACAGATCTTGTTTATGGAGTAAGTGTTATTGGTGCAAATGAACCATTTGCTAATACTTTAGCTTTTGGTGCAGCTGCAACTGGATCTGCAATGTCAGTTGGAGAAGGTGTATATTTTGTTAGAGGTAACTTTGTTCAAGTATCAGGTGAAACTTTACTGCTTGATCAATATAGTAATACTCCAACATATAGGGTTGGTTTTGATATAGATGAAACATTTGTAACTGCTGATGAAGATTCTTCATTAAATGATAATGCATCTGGATATACAAATTATGCTGCTCCTGGCGCTGATAGATTAAAAATTAAGGTAAGTCTTTCTAAGAAGACCCTAGATGACACAAATGATCAAAATTTCATAGAAATTGCTCGCATAGATCAAGGATTTATGCAGACATTTGTTCAAGATACTCAATATAATATATTAAGAGATACTCTTGCCACTAGAACTTATGATGAATCTGGTGACTATTATGTTAAACCATTTGAAGTATTTGTAAAAGAATCTTTAAATAATAATACTGGTAATAAAGGTGTATATTCTTCAGAACAGAAAACACAACAAGGAAGTGAACCATCAAAAGATTTGATGGTTCTTCAGATATCGCCTGGTAAAGCTTATGTTAAAGGATATCAATTAGAAAAAATTGCCACTTCATTTATTGATGTTCCAAAGGCTAGAACTACAAAAAAAGTTGATGAAAAATCTGTAGCTTATAAAACTGGAGATCCTCTTTTTGTTAATAATGTTTATGGTTCTCCTGTTCTTGGGATAGGAACTACTGCAACTGTTTCATTGATGTCTCATAGAAGAGGAACAGGTGTTAATAATTCTGGTGGTAGTGAGATTGGACTTGCAAGATTATATGATTTCAAAGCTCAATCTGCTAGTTATGTTAATCAAACTACTAGATATGAAACACGTTTATTTGATGTAAAAACATATACTGAAATTAAAGTTGGTAGTGCTATTACTGCAATAACTAAAGGAGATTCAATTCAAGGAGCTAGAAGTGGTGCTTTTGGTTTTGCTGTTGCGAATGGAACCAATACTACTACATTTAAACTTGTTGATGTTAATGGTAAATTTACTACAGATGAACATATTCTTATTAATGGAACAGCAAATGGCAGAACTATTACTAAAATAGATGATTATGGATTTAATGATGTAAAATCTTTACGATCTTACGTCGGAGTTTCTACTTTTGAATCTGATATTGCTTTAGGTAATGGTAGAAGTCTCAATAATTTAGTTTCAAGTAATTTAGAATTATCTAGAGATGGTGCAGCAGGAAATGTTGGTGTTATTACAGCAGCTGGAAATAATTTTGTTGGGATTATAACTACAAATAATATTGTTAGTTATACTATAGCTGGTAAGAATGTACCGACTTATAATAGAGTTACTGGAGTATCTACTGATGGAGAGACACTTACTGTTGCTGGTGTAACTACTGTTACTGGAATTAATGATGGTGGAGTACCATCTGGTTCTAGAATGGTTAATGATTTAAAGATTCGTAATACTAGTTTTAGATTGGGTGCTAATAGTCTTTTAACACCAATTGGACATAAACATATTGAAAGTTTAGATGTAACTTCTACTACTATTCAATTAAGAAGACAGTATACAAATATTACTGTTGCTAATAACAAATTTACTTCACCAAATTGTGGTGCAGATGTATTTTACCAACCTTTTGATGAAGAAAGATATTTAATATCTTATGATGATGGATCGATTGAACCATTAGATCCTAGTCAAGTAACTATTGCTGATGATAAGAAAACAGTAACATTTGTTGGATTAACTAAGGCATCTGGTAAAGCAAATCTTTACGCAACTGTGTTAAAAGCACAAGTAGTAGATAAACTGAAAAAAATTAATGATGCAAATGTTATATCAATCAATAGATCAACTAATCGTGCATCTGGTATTGGAACAAATAGTAAAAATGATGGATTAACTTATCATACAGCTTATGGAACAAGAGTTCAAGATGATAAAATATCTTTGAATGTTTCTGAAGCTGTTTTCTTAGTTGCTGTATATGAATCTAATGATAATGCAGATGCAGACCTTCCTGGCGTAACTCTTACTGCTTATAGTGGACCTAGTGGAAATAATACTGACTTTATCATTGGAGAAGAAGTAATAGGTAAACAAAGTAATGCTGTTGGTTTGTTCTCTGAAAGACCAAATACTTCAACATTAGGTATTGTTCCTCTTAATCAAAATGATTTCAAAGTAGGAGAAACGGTAATAGGTCAAAAGTCTGGATTACAAGGTATTGTTGTCAATACTACTGATGGTGATAGGGATGTTAGTAATCAATATATGTTAAATGTTAACGATAAACCAACATATTATGATTTCTCTTTTATTAAGAGGAAACGTGGATTTGAAGCACCAACTAACAGACTTAAAGTAATATTTAAGAATTTTTATGTAGATGAAGATGATACAGGTGATTTTTATAGTGCATCTAGTTATCCTAAGAGTGCTTATGAAATGGTTCCTGTTAATCAGGGATACAAATGTAAGACTAGTTCCTTACTTGATATTAGACCAAGGGTAACTCCATATAATCCAGCAGAGACAACTTTGTCTCCATTTGATTTTGGATCAAGGAATTTTGCAGGAACTGGTAGTAATATTCCAGATCCTTTAGTACCTGATGAAAGTTTAGTTGTTACCTATGCTTACTATCAACCTAGAAGAGATAGGTTATTCTTAGATAAAAACTCTCAATTTATCTATTTGCAAGGTGTACCATCAGATTCGCCTGGATTACCAAGTTCTATTGGTGATGCTCTAGAAGTTTGTACTGTTGATATTCCAGCATATGTAGATACTGTTAAACAAGTAAAAATAGTTAGAACTCCACATAAACGCTTTACTATGGCGGATATTGGAAGGTTGGAGAATAGAATTAAGAATGTTGAATATTATACTAGATTATCTTTACTTGAGACTGATACTGCTAATATGAATATTACTGATGCAAATGGGTTCAGTAGATTCAAGTCAGGTTTCTTTGTTGATAACTTTAAGACTCATGGCGCTCATCAAATATCTCATCCAGATTTTTCAGCAAGTACTGATGCTAAACGTGGATATTTAAGACCAGGCCATTATACTACTGCTGTTGATTTTATTGTAGGTTCAAAGTCTTATGTTGGGATAGGAACTTCAGCAAATCCAACTGTTGACCTTGCTTTTGTTAATGATATTGATGGTGAAAATGTCAGAAAAACTGGAAAACTTGTAACTTTAGATTATGAAGAAGTTTCAATGTTGGAACAGGTTTATGCATCAAGAGTTGAGAATGTAAACCCATACTTAATTGTCTTTTATGCTGGAGATATGACTATTAGTCCTGACTCCGATACTTGGATGGATACTAAGAGAGTTGATGCTAATGTGACTGAAGATACTGTAATGTATGATCAGATTGTTGCTATGCATGGTATAGATGAACAAACTGGTTTAAGTGAAGTTGATTGGGGTGCATGGGAAACTCAGTGGACTTCTGAAGAAGTTATTAGTGAATGGTATATTGGAACAGAGGAACATTTTGATAAATTACATCCAGATGATTTGCCTGAAGGTGTTGTTCTTGATCTAGAATACGTCGCTGATTATGGTAAGGTTATTGAACTTAACGGTAAGTGGGTTCCAAAAGGTGCTGGTTGGATTACTGATCTTACAATAGAGAAGAAGACAGAATTCCAAGATATACAGATGTCGAGTCACCAATCTAAGGAGGGTATTCAATATCAAGTAAATCCAACATGGAATGAACAATCTATTGGAGATAAGACATTAAGTAGAGATATTATTCCTTATTGTAGAAGTAGAAATATTGAAGTTACTTTGAATAGAATGAAACCTAGAACTAAGTTCTATACATTCTTTGATAATATTGATGTAACTCAATGGTGTACTCCAAAATTACTTGAAATCACGATGAATCATGGTGTTTTCCAAGTAGGAGAGAAATGTGAGTGTACAGCTGATGGTGGAAAAACTTACACCTATTTCAGACTTGCTGCACCAAATCATAAAGAAGGCCCCTATGATGCACCAACAAAAGTTCTTACATTAAATCCATATGATAATGCAGCTGGTGTTCCTTCTGTATATTCAACTTCATCAACTATGTTGAATGTAGATACTACTAGTCTTGCTAATCAACCTGAAGGTGACTATTTTGGTAATGCTGTTAATGGGATGCAAATTATTGGAATGACAAGTGGTGCTGATGCAAATATTAAAGAATTGAGACTTGTAACTGATACTTTGGGTAATTTAAAATTCTGTTTTAATATTCCAGATCCAAATATAACATCCAATCCTCAGTTTGAAACTGGAACTAAAACTCTAAAAGTTAGTACTAGTCCAACAAATTCATCTGTCCCTGGCACAGTAACTGGTTCTGCAGAGGCTAATTATTATTCATCTGGTGTATTAGAAACTGTTCAGGAACAAATTCTAAGTACCAAAGTTGCACAGATAGAACGTTTGACACACGAAGAACAGCAGGTTATTCAAGGTAGAATTGAAACTAGAAAAGTTCCACCTGATCCTGATACTGGTCTTGGTGATGGAGAAACAATAGTAGTTAAGGGTGTTCAGTATTATGACCCTCTTGCTCAAACATTTAGAGTTGATGATGAAACTGGTGTATATTTAACTTCAGTAGATGTTTTCTTAAGAGATAGAGATGAAGAAATTCCTCTAACATTACAGGTTAGAACAGTTGAAACTGGTATGCCAACTTCTACAATATTACCATTTGCTATTTCTGTTAAAGATCCTAAAGATGTTAATATTTCTGAAGATGCTTCTATAGCAACTAATTTTAAGTTTGAATCTCCAGTCTATTTAACTGGTGGTCATGAATATGCTATTGTTCTTGTAACTCCGGCAGAAAATTATAACTGTTGGATATCTAGGATGGGTGAGGTTGATATATCTACTATTGATTTACCTGATGAACAACAAGTTCTTATTAGTCAACAACCATATCTTGGTTCGTTATTTAAATCTCAGAATGGTACTACTTGGGATCCAAGTCAATATGAGGATATGAAATTTGTCCTTTATAAGGCTAAGTTTAATACGGCACCATCAGTAGCAAGATTCTTTAATCCAACTTTAGGTTTTGGTAATCATCAAATTCCTAAGTTAATAAACAATCCAATTACAGCTATTTCCAGAAAGTCAATTGTTGGTTTAGGAACTACAATTGCTTCAATAGCAGGTTTGGTTCCTGGCGTTCCTATTACTCAAGGTGGTAATGAAGGTGCTTCTGCATTATTAGTAAACACCGCTGGTATTGCTACTATTAATGGATCAAATGATCTTACAGTTATTAATCCTGGCGTTGGTTATACTCCTGCTAGTGGTGTTCTTACCTATAAGGATATAACTATTACAACTTTAACTGGTGAAGGAAGTGGAGCTGTAGGTAATGTAACAGTTAATAATGGTGAAGTGGGTGTTGTTACTTTCACTAATGGTGGAAAGAACTTTGCAGTTGGTGACACTGTTGGTCTTGGAACTATGGGATTAGGAAATGGTAGTGGAGCTGTTGTTTCTGTAGGACTTATAACTTCAACAAATACTATCATAATTGATGATATACAAGGAACCTTCAACATTGGTATTGGAACAGTTTTGTTTAATAATGGAACTGCTACTATTGGATTAGATGGTAAGACTGGTATCGGAACTACAGTGGACGGTAATATTGGAAGTGCTTGTACTATTAGTTCTATGGATATAGATCAATATAATGATGGTCTTCACTTTAGAGTTGCTCATCGTTCTCATGGAATGAATGCGTTTAATAACTGGGTTAAAATAGATAAAGTTCAATCAGATATTCCACCAACTACTTTGACTTCTGGGGTTGATTTTAATGGGATGTCTGATATTTTGGTATCAGATTCATCTAGTTTTGCAACCTTTGAAGGAGTTGGTGTTGGTACTACTAATGTTGGACTACTTAAGGTTAATCGTGAGATTATGTCTTATACTGGTGTTTCTAATGGTAGAATTAGTGGTATAACAACTAGATCAGGAGCTCAAACTCATGTTACTGGAGACAATGTTTACAAATATGAATTTGCTGGAGTTTCTTTAGATAGAATTAATACAAATCATGATATGAATACTCCAACACCAACTGTTACAGATCCAAAAGGTCTTGATTATTATCATATCAAATTGGATATGACTAAAAATGGTAGTGGTAGAAGTGGTTCTAGTTTCCCTGATTTATACTTTAATACTACAAAACGAGGTGGAGGTTCTACTGCTCAAGCTTCTCAAAATGTACAATTTGAAACTATAACACCTAATGTTCAAAGTATGACTCCTCCTGGCACTAGTATTGCTGCTAGACTTAGGACAACATCTGCAACAAGTATTGGTGGAAATGAACAATCATTTGTAGACCAAGGTTATGATCCTATTCAATTAGGTGCTCAAAATCATTATGGTACTCCTAGAATGGTTGCTTCTAGAATTAATGAAGATAATAAAATCAGTGAGGGTATACCAGGCAAGAAATCAATGGCTATGGAGGTATTATTAAGTTCTGATAATTTCAATGTTTCTCCTGCAATTGATATAGACAGAGTTAGTGCTGTTTTAACATCTAATAGAATTAATAATCCAATTACTGATTGGGCTGGTGATGATAGAGTTACTATAACTGGAAAAGATCCTACTTCATCATATGTTTCTAAATTAGTTGTCCTTAATAATCCAGCATCTGAAATTACAGTTGAGTTTGCTGCTTTTAGAACAGCTAAGTCTGATATTAGAGTTTTCTATAAGACAATGACTGAAGGTTCTAGTGAGAACAGTTTGGAGAGAAATTGGGAACCATTCCCAGGCTATACTAATACTGATCAGTTTGGTAAAATTATTAATCCAAAAGATAATAATGGACTTCCAGATCAACTTGTTTTACCAAGTACTGGTGGTGAATTTAAATCATATGTCTTCAGTACTAGAGAAATTCAACCATTCACTCAGTTCCAAATTAAGATCGATATGGTTGGAACAAGTCAAGCTGAACCACCACTTATTAAAGAACTTAGAGCTATTGCACTTGCCTAATGAAAAGATTAATCCCTGTTGAAGGTATGAGCAATCTCTATAGAGATTCTGAATCTCAAGCCGTAGTAAATACGAATAGAAATGAGTATAATTCTTATATGTCTAGAAAAAAGGCTTTAGTGAAGAAGAATAATGAACTCGATCAAATGAAAGAAGATCTTGATGGTATGAAAGATGAAATGAGTGAAATTAAATCATTATTAGTCTCATTAAACCAAAAACTAAATACTTAAGAAAATGGCAAAACAGGTAATCACATTTGATCCAGACGTTGCCGTTCCTTATGGTTCAAATCTAACCATATATTCTGGAGTAGATTTTAACGCTGTATTTACAGTAAGGACTTCTGCTGGTTCTAGTCTTAATTTCACAAATTATACTGGAAAAAGTAATATGAAGAAATCCGTAATAGGAACTGCTAATACTTTTGGTGTGACATTAGGAACTACAAATGGACAAGTAACAATTTCTATGGGTTCTACAGTTACATCAACTTTATCAGAAGGTAGATACTTGTATGACGTTAAC
>VTLG01004825.1_pt1 | contig 13214 bp, 14 predicted proteins | sample 4694571 | NCBI WGS metagenome assembly VTLG01 (sample SAMN12604809, study PRJNA352737) | marine metagenome | biome: ENVO:00000447; feature: ENVO:00000209|ENVO:00000569|ENVO:01000036; material: ENVO:00002151; isolation source: viral sequences binned using virsorter ... | reverse complement strand
AATCAACTTACCATTTGTCTTATTCATAAGTTTTGTAATCTTATCATCAAACATCTTTTTAGGTAGATTGTGTAAATCTTCCATAGAGATATTCATAAGATTTGCATCTATTCTTTCTGCGATACGTTCTTCTGCCATCTCCAAAGTAATATACAAAACATTCTTACCTTGAGATAAACAATTTGCAGCCATGTGACACATGAACAAGGATTTACCAACACCAGTTCCAGCAAGTGCAATATTCAAAGTTTTTTGTGGTAATCCACCTTTTGTAATCTTATTAAAAAAATCTAAATCAAAAGGTATACGTTCTTCTATTTTATGATAATATTCAAACCTTTTATCGCTATCATCAAAATAATCATGGCCGACAGCATTGTCAAATGAAACTGCCAAGGCATCAGTAAGTATACTAGGGATAGCGTCTGGACTACGTTTCTTATCTTTTCCATCAATGATTGAAATACCTTCAACAACTGCATTGTATATCGCCTTATCTTTACAGAACTTTTCTGTCGTATCAACCAACCAATCAAAATCAACTTCATCTGAATTTAGTGATTGTATAAGTTCTACGACTTTACCATGTTCTACCTCTGTTAAATCTTTTCTATGTTCAATCTCTATTTCTAGAGAAGTCTTTGTAGGCATTTTCTTGTATTTATCTACAAAGTTTGTTATCTCTTCAAATACAATTCTTTCTTCTCTAATATCAAAATATTCTGGTTTTATAAATGGTAAAACTTTCCTACAATAATCTTCATTGAATACTAGGTTTGATAATGTCGTTTTCTCTATTGTCTGATTCATTTGTTTCCTCTGGCTCTGGTGTTTGCACTACAATTATGTGGTATAATATATCTCCAATAAGTTTGAAAAAATCATCTCCAAATTTTTCTCTTGGTATACCATTGTTTTCTAGTATATCATACTCAAACTTTAAATTCAACTTGTTTTCAGAATTTAATTTAGTTTCATCTGGTATCGTGACCTTACCATATTTGTAAACCACCCCATGAAAATCTGTTTTATCTGTAAGTCCGATACAAGTCTGTGGATGTTTATCACTTGTTAAAAAAACAAACTTCTTACGAATAGGGTCTTTTAATAATTGCTCTTTATTTGGTAATGTTTCATTCATTTATTTCACCTATATATACACTTTCATAATGGTCTTGATAATCTCCATTTTTAGAATAATTTCTTATTTCTGTTTTTCTATATAATATACCATTACGATTTTCATAAGACACTAATTCTTGTCTTATCAAACCTTTTCTTGGCTTTTCTAAATTAGGACTTTCTACCATACTCACTCCTTATCATTCCAAATATAATATTCTTTTTTATTAATCATAGTAGTATATATTCCGTCTACTGTTCTTAGATAGTTTCTATATCTACGAAAACCAATCTGTTTACCCCAACCCAAATACTTTGACATAGTTTCTGTGTCTACCATTTTTTTACTTTTAACAAACTCTATAATATCATCTTTCTTATCACCAGATTTTATTACATCACTTATTTGTTTTGATATTGCATCACTTATCATATCATTAAAAGGATTAACACGATTTGTCCAACTGTGAACATTTGAACAATGGTCTAATGCAAGTTGTGATTGTTGGTTTCTCCAATCATTATCATCTAACATACGATTAAATAATTTTACTGCATCATCTATTTTACTAAATCCAGTTTCTAACTTATCACCAAACAATTCATTTGTTTCTTTTCCTATCTCATAAACATATGGAATACCTTTACATAATCCATCTTGACTTGACATAGCCCAACGAGTTCCACCATGAAATCCTACTCTACAATTAGAAAGTTTTGCAATGTATTCATCTCTATCTTCTGGGCCTTTGAAATCAAAAAATGATATGTCATCAAAAGTATTTCTTAACATTGATATTGCAGTTGCATCAGCCATAGAACAAAATACCTTAAAGTCTTGTCTTTGTTTTCTTAACTCTTGTAATATCTTAATAAAGTTTTTCCAACCTCTATACTCTTTTGTTCTATGATTAAATACTATAACTTTATCTGTATCTGTTTTTACTTCTTTAGATACCTTATCAGTTTCTATACCAAGATATAAAGGTATCATAATATCTTTTAGTTTGTCAATAGTCTTTTGTGAATAGTGTTCTGATGCTTCCTTTAATAATGCATCTATTTGTGTTTGAGTATTTAAACCACACTTATCCATTTGTAATATACCAGTAATATTATTATGATAAAAAGTAGTTTTCCAATTTGGAGCAAACTCAGAGTTCTCTATCCAATGAGAATATCCTATTACTGGAATATCTTGTGAGTATATATTATGACAATGATTTTTTATATTTGTAGTTTGTTCTGGTAGATGACTCCAGATAATATCCATTTCTATTTTCTTTGCATTAAGAACCTCATTCCATTGATAGAAATCGTAGTGAGCTCTCATTGCATTTGGAAATGATGGCATCTTAAAAATATATTGTTTAGTATTATCAAAATCTAATCTAGGACAAAACTCTGTTATTGGAATATGAAAGAATAAATCATCTCTTATTTTATTTAACTCTTTAATAACATTTTCCATGACAAGAACATATGAGTCTTGATTTAAATTTGATTGTCGTGTTATATTAGGAATACATAACACTTGATATGTTGATTTTTTTATAGAGGATATATCTACATTATTTTCAAAAAACTGTTCTAACATTATATAAAACTTTCTAGTGTATTTAATTGTGATGACTTATATGCAGTTTTGCAATCTATTTTAAATTTTCTTGCACGACCAAGCCTGTTGTCATAAAATTCATTTGTAGGTTTTATTATATGACTACCATATTTTTTTACAAGTTTCATGTGTTCTTTTTCATCAGATGTTGCATCTCTAAATTCAGAACAACCACCCTCTCTTCCAAAATTTTCTTTTCCATTCATTATAAATTCATTAGCAATAACATTTCTAAAACCTCTAATTAAACACTCTAGATTAATTAATGTGTCCTCTCCAGTTTTAGCATAATTCCAATCTATGTCATCTATAAATTTAGTTAACTTACTACCATCTATAAAAAAGGCTTGCAAAACTAAACTATTATAATAATATTTTTCTCCATGAGGTGGTAAAGATGTATCTCTCATACCAACAAGAATCACATCATCATTATCCATAACAGTATTAAAGTCATTTATCATATAATCAAAATCTTCTTCTAACATTTTTCTTTTAGAGACATCCATATTCACAGTTTCACCAAAGTATTTTCTGTTTCTACGAAAAATATTCAAATCATCATCTAACATTGCAAAACGATTTTTACCAGCATCACGATAAATTATTTCTCTAGTTTTTGCGATACCAATATTATTATCTACAATCAAATATTCACAATCATATTTGTATTGTTCTCTTTCTTGTTCTTGAACAACCATGATAACATTTTGTTTATACTTGTTAGGTAAATTACAAAATGTTATCTGATTGTCAACTCTACGAAATGTTGGTATGTATATTTTCAAATCATGCAACTTTTAGAGTAATATCTTTCTTTAACATGATATCTTTAGACTTCTTAATGTATTCTTTTACAGCGTGAGCTCCATCACTAAAAGAATATTTAGTGCCTCTAAGATTCTTCCAATAGTTTGGTAATGCAGGCCAAAATTTTGTTGCACCAATATAAATCATGCATTTGATAGAACCATTAGCGTTAAGTTCTTTTAAAAGAAATTTACTTTTATTTCCATTACCACTAAACATATCATCTTGATTGTTCATTTTTTCATAATATTTAATAAAGAACTCTCTTAGTTCTGGGCGTGTAAACAACATCTGAGTAGAATTTGGGTCTTTACCATTCTCAGTAAAACATTGAAAAATAACACTTAGACACTCTATAGGTGATACCCCAATAATATTTTCGTCTGTTATCTTTGCAATCTCTCTTATAGTTCCTATAGCAGCCCTTACGTTAGACTCACCAAACTTTTTAAAAAATCCATTACCGATACCATCTTTTAATCCACTTATTGAGGAGAGGTTTAAAAAATCATCTGCACCCTCTACACGCTCAAGTTGCATGATACCATCATAATTTAGTTTTTCATTTTTCAAAAAATTAAAACATTCAACAGCGTGTTTTCTTCCAGCACGATATGATGAAGCAAATTTCTGACTTTCATTTTGTCCACTTCTATCACCAGCATCAGTAGTGTGTCTTTCTGATTCAATTTTAATGTATTCTTTTTGAGTTAATCCCATTTTATGAAATCTAACAGACATTAATACTTCAGTAATTTTTCCGTTATTAGCAATAAGTTTTGCACATATTCGGTTATTACCAATATATTTCACTAACTGCCAATCGGAACGACCACCAATAATTGGCCCTGGTCTAAAAATACCAGACAAAATACCAGCATCAGACTCATTATATCCTTTTGGTTTTCCATCACCATTTGGTGTATTAAGATTTGAAATATTTTGGTCTTTACCTTGTTCGTTTGCCCATTTTGCTCTATCAAATCCACCTTGTGTCTTTTCTGATGACCATATGTAATCAATAGGAACTCTAATTACATATGATTTATCTAAGTCATCATCACTAAAATCTCGTTGTAAAAAATCATCTATGTGTTCATAATGATCGTAATTTGTATTATCCTCGTAATCAAAGTTATATACTTCTTCTTCAGTAAACGAATCATCAAACAACTGTTTGTTATTTACTAGGTCAGAATATAGGGGGGATTGTGTTTCTAATTTAATTTTCATTTTTTTCTCCTTGCCTGTGTCGGCTTTGAATATGTAACAATCAGTTATGTTACATGGTTATTTATACTACCGAATAATATCAATTTTATTCATAGTATCTTTATTCCAGACTTCAAGTTCCCTACGAACTTTGTCCTCTCGAATCATTTTAATATATCTTTTGGTTGCAAGTTTCTTCCACCACTTAGTTATATTTTCAAGTTCAAATCTATCATAGTTTTCTGCTTTTGTCAAGTGATTTGTTTTACCAAGTAATACATCTTTTGTATTTGAAAAACCATATTCACTCATATAGAATCTCTTTTGAGTTGTCACCCCAGTTGCTTTTTCCATTTCATTCATAAACATATCATAGGCTTTAGTATCATGTTCTTTGAGTGAGGCCTTGATGATACCTACCATTTTAGTTTGCATTTTTAACTTACGACTTGATGCACCTTTGTGTATAAGTTCTTCGCCATTATTCTTTTCTGTAAACCAATCTTTAAGTTCTGGATATATTTCCTCTCCAAGTGTTAATAGAAACTTAGATTGAGTATCACCTTTGTATCTTAAATAAGGCCTCATACCATCATACATTGATGCACCTTTAATATTTCCATACAAACTTGTAGTTTCAAATAAACAAAACTCTGTATCATATTTCTTGTTTAACATTCTACGAGTATCGTGAGAACAACAAATGGCTGCAAGTAATTTACCACCAAGATAATTATAACCAAAGGGTTGAGTTGGAACAATATTGAAACCCATGATTGCTCTTTTGTTAAATATATCTAAATCTGGAATACCACCTAGATAATCATTTCTAGGTTTACTATTGATGAGTGGACTACCATAACGAATAAATCCCACGATTGTATTTGTAGTTGTTTCTTTTACAACTAACTTTAGTGTCTTGCCTGGATTTTCATCTGGACTAAATGATGCAGTTTTTTCTAACAGAGTGTCAAATAGTTTTGTTGGTATTTGAACGACTTGAAAGTTCATGTCCTCTGGATGCATATCGTAATCTTGAAATAAGTCATCTTCTAAACTCATACCAGGCAGAGGAGCAGGAATGTCTTTTACTCTTTCTATTTTTCTTGCACGAAAGTAATCATCAATACGATTGAAGTCTTTGAAGTATTGCATCATCTTCATAGCGACATAAACAGAATCTTGTTTATTTAATATCATACAAAAAAGTCCTCAAGTGTTCCTTGTGTTCCATAACTTCTATCCACTAACCAATTTATCTTTTGTAATATAAAATTAAGTGGTTCTATAAAACTTTTTTCAAACTGCACATCATAATCTACTATCTTATGAAAATCAAGTTCCTTTGGTAAAGAGGTTATAAAAGAAATAGAACTACATTGATATATATTTGGTTGTTTAAGATTAATAAATTTTATCTTATCCCCCTCAAGAATGTAAGGCACCTTATTACTAAGTTTGTTTTTCTTGACCAGATGATTGTATAAGATTGCTCCCTTAACATGAATAGGGGCTCCTTTTGCAAACAACTGATTTGAATCACTAAACTTTGATAATCCATTTACACTTCTTGGATATGCAATCTCTTCTGGTGATAGCGTCATAAACTCTTCACGAAACTTTTGTATGAATGTATTCAGTTCTTTTTCTGTTCCATTCATAATAATCTTTAGGCCCTCTTTAATTTTTTCACGACAAGGTTCTGGTGTAGATGATTTAACTGCTTCAATGCCCATAATCTTGAGTTGTGGTTCTTTATACTTAACACCCTCGTTATCCCACACATTTAAAATATATCTTTTCTTTGCTGTCCAGATACCTTTGTCTGCAATCACTTCTCTAGACATCTGCATCTTTTGTTCATAAGAGTTTACATACTGATGCAAACTCTGATAACTCTTATTAATAAAAGGTTCAATTTTATCTCTAGCCACAGAATCCAAAAAACTGATAACTTTGGAAGGTCGTTGTTCCTTCTTAAAAACCATATCAACAAGTTTGTCAAAAACAACATATATTGAGTCTGTATCTGATGCAACGACATAATCTTCATTATCGGTTTTAAGCAAACCATTAAGATAGTTATTAACAGCAGACTCAATCCAACGAATAGATAACTGACCAGAAGTAGTAATTGCTTCAGCAACCAACAAATCATAATAACGAAACCAATTATTCCCAATAGCACCATATGCAGAGTTGAGAGAAATCTTCTTGGCCATTTGTATGTTATTATATTTTGATATATCTTTGAGTAGTTTAGGGTTCTTAGTGTCCTCATAGTCTTGCTTTGCCTGTAACATCAACTTCTTATATTTAACACGATCATCATACATGGTCTGCATTATTTCAGGCAAAAATCCTCTTTGTGTTGTTTTAAACAATGCACCATTTGGTGTAAGTGTAACACCTTTTAATATTGATGTATCTACTTTTCTATCTAGTAGTTTATCAACTGACATATCTTTAACCTTGTTTTGTGCAACAAGTGTTTCTGGAGATATATTATATTGCATAATTAAATGTGGATACAATGAGTTTAAGTCAAAAGACATAACCCATTTGTGTATGCCGACTTGTGGGTCTTTTACATATGCACCCTCAAACTTTTCTGACTTTTCTGATTTTCTTTTTTGTGGTATAACAATATTCTTCTTGAGTAGAAAATTATAGATGAGTATATCCCAATATTTTGTAGAACCAAGCACATCCATAAAATTAACTTTTGCATCATAGGCCATAGTAAGACAAAGTTCAATTAACTTCATCTTATCTTCAAGTCTATCTACAAGTTCTACATCTTGAATATTATATTCTAGAAAAGATTGAAAGTCTTTTGTATACCAATCTTTAAATGTTTCATAGGGATTACCAGACTTTTTCTCACCAAGTTCTACATATGCAATATGGTCAAGACGATATGACTCTTGACTTGTATATGTAAACTTACGATACAAATCAAAATAATCTAAATGTGCAACACCATGTATATCATAAAGTTGGTGTCGCCTACCCATTGTATAAATCTCTTTATCAAATACATTTCTCCAAGGCGATAGTCTTTTAAGTTCATCTTCTCCACAGAGAATCTTAATACGATTACATAGATAAGGTATATCAAAAAATTCTGTATTCCAACCAGTAATAATATCGGGCTGGTGTTTTTCCCAAAAAGTTAAAAACTCTTTGATAAGATGTATTTCATTCTCACACTCAACATAAGTTACATCATCACGACTATTAGTAAACTTACCAATACCCCAGACAACAAACTTTTTACTCTGGTGATTTTTTACTGTGATTGATAGTAGAGGCTCTATTGCATCTTTTGGATTAGGAAATCCATTTTCACATTGAACCTCAATATCAATTGTAACAATAAGTATATTATCAATATCCCAATTTACATTATTAGGATATTGTTCTGCAATATAATTATAAGCATACATATTACTACCATAGATTAGATGTGGTTGGTTCTTATAAGAATCTAACCATTCCCTTGCTTCTTTGATAGTGTTATGTTTGATAGGTGTTACATATTTACCATCAAGAGTTTTATACTCCGTTTGTTTTGCAACTGGAGCATATAGTGTCGGAGAATACTTGACCTTACGAACAAGTCTTTCTCCGTTCACTACTTCTCTTAATAATAGATAATTACCCCATTGAGTAATATTGGTGTAAAAGTTCATTATGTAAATATATCACAATTTATGGAATATGTCAATGTTCCTCTGCAAGAAATTCCTTGTCTGGATAAACTTTACTTATGATATCAAGTTTATCTTGTGCATCAGCCATAGCTGCAATAAGCTTGTCCATCTCTTCTATGTGTTGAGGATGTTCTCCAATCGCAACTGGTTTATTAGCATATACTTTTAAAGTTACTTCTGCAACTTTATAATCTGATTCATACTTTGATTTCAAAGCATTTAACATTTGATGTCCTATACAAGTCATTATTTTATCTCCAATTTTCTCTGTTTTTAAAATGTTTTAGTATTTCTACTGTTAAACCTTTTTGTATTTTTTCAATACCACCAAAACCAGGCATACTATTTACTTCAAGTATGTATGGTTTTTCTTTTTCTTTATTTTTTGATGGAATAAAGTCTACTCCGACTAATCTACCCTCTACTGATTGTGCAGCTTTAATAGAATCTTCTTTTTCTAATTCTGTTAATTCAATGGTTTCAGTTTCAGCACCTAAAGAAGCATTACTCCTAATATCTCCACTAATAACTTTTCTTTTCATTGAACCTAAAATTTTATTATCTAAAATGACAACTCTAACATCATAATCAGTTTTAATATATTCTTGTATTAATAAAGATAAATACTTCCTATACAACTTTAACATTTGAACTGAAGAATGTAAAGAACGAAAACTTTCTTGGATAGTTACACCAACACCAGTTTGAGAACCAGTAGATGTTTTTAATATTACTGGGAATTTATTTCCCAATTCACTCATTGCTCTTTCAGTATCTTCAGAGTATGATATAGCTATAGTTTTTGGAGTTCTTAATCCATTCTTTCTACAAATTTTATCTGTTAAATATTTGCTAGAACATATCTCCCAAGTTTTTACACTTGGAATAGTTAAGAAACCTTCTAATTCTAATCCTTTAATAGTATCAATCCAGTTCATGCTACTTGTAAAATCTACAGTTCCCATACCTCTAGGCATAAGAATAGTATTCTCTTTATTTATTTCTATAGGCGATTGATATTGTTTTTCTAACCTATCACTCTGGTCTGGTAATATAACATCACCATTATCATCAAAAGGAAATGAATTTATAAACTTTTTCCCATTCTTCTCACTCACATATAAACCAACAAAATCTACATTATAAATCTCAATACCGACTTTTTTAGCAGAGTTATTTAAAAGTTTTATTAATTCGCCAAGACTCGTATCTTTAACATCTCTAACCATTTCTGCCGAATGATTAAAAATTATCAGCTTATATGACTCTTCTTTTTGTTCTGTAATGAATGAACTGAATTTTTCCAAAACTAAACCTCTCGTTTTTTACCTATATTATATTTAGTTTCAAGTGTCCAATCGTCTTTGTCTTTAAATGAAATAATCTTTATCTGACTTAGTGGTGCAGACTCAGTTATTGTTCCCTTTACATTTACTAAACCCCAATCACTTAATAGTTTAGCAATTGTGTTTCGTCTTGCAATATCATTTTCTGATAGGTTAGTTTGTTTACCATCTAGTGCAAATAGTTCTTTAAAATGCACAATGTAATATTTACCTTGTTTATGTAGAATATGACAAGATTGATATAATACTTTTTCTTTTCTGGAAGCAACGCCTATTCGTGATAGAGTTTCACGAATCTTTAAGAAGTCATCTGGTTCTTTCAGTTCAACTTCAAGCATTTGCTCTTGTGTCCAATTAACGCTTTCCATTTTTTCCACCTTTATTCAAACTATCTTTGATAGTTTTTATCTGTTCATCATTAAGTAAGTTAAGAGCAGACTTTGCTTTTTCATTATTGTAACCATAATACTCTTTAACACACTCTATGTCTTTTAGTTTTTTCGCCTTCAGCCAAGGAATATATCTTTTCCTTGTTCTTATACTATTTAGTAAAAAGTCAAACTGCAACTTCTTATCTAGGTGGTGGTGTTTATTCATTTCGTTAACTAACATTATAGTATCTGGAAATGGTGCAAGACATTTATTGATTATGAAAGCAGGATATTTCTTTTCCCACATTTCATCATCAGTATCAAGTAAGTTTTTTTTCTCATAGTTAATTGCATTTAGATATTCTTTTAGTTCATAACTCATTTGAACTTCACCTGGCCCATCAACTCTGTAAAAAATGCAAGCATATTTATTTCTTGGTCGGCAACGAAGGCTGACTTATATTGGTATTCAGCAAGAATAACAACAGCATGGGGAATAGTAGAGCTATCCAAATAATCATAAAGGGAATCATAAATCCTACGAAAAATACGAACTGAATCATTATCAAGATTATTGACAACCCATTTACGAACTTCTGTAAGATTTTTGTCTTTAAGATTTCTATAAAGTTCATTTAGATTACTCTCCGAAATGTTTACTAGAACACCAGCATCTATTTGACCAGATGCAGAATATCTTTGTAACTCATTTAAAACTCTACGCCAATCTGGAAAGAACTTATTCATAAGTTCTGCAACAGCCTTGGGTTCAAATTTTACTCCCTCACTATTTAGAATATCTCCAACTCTTGCAAAAAATCTACTTGCAAGTTTTGGTTTCTGGTCATTAGGAATAATAAAATCTACTACACTACATCTAGAATGAAGTGGTGGTATTAATCTATTCTTAAAGTTACAAGTTAATATAAATCCACAATTCTTATGAAACTCTTCCATAAAACCACGAAGTGCTGGTTGAGTTGATTGAGGATTTAGATAATCTGCCTCATCTATGATTAGATACTTTCTACCACCCTCAAGAGATACAGTAGATGCAAAGTTTTTAATTTTAGTTCGTAGAACATCAATACCAGATTCCTCTGAACCATTTATCATCATATATGTTGAACCGATTTCATCTATCATTGCTTTTGCAACTGTGGTTTTACCTACACCAGGCCCACCACTTAAAATCATATTAGGTATATGTTTGTCTTGAACAAATAATCCAAAGGTCTTTTTTAGTTCATCTGGTAAAATACAATCACGAATAGTATTAGGTCGGTATTTTTCAACCCACAAAAAAGTTTCCATAATATAAACTCCTAAACTTAAACTTTATAAGTTGATTCTGGTTCAAGAGCAATCCAATATTCTATTTCACTATTCTTATTTTTGTAATGACTAATATTCTTAGCAGATACTTCTACATCATAAGTTCCATCAAGTAATTTAAGATTTTCTACTTTAAAGAAAAAGTTAAACTCACCATCACTTTGAGTATCAACATTTAAAGAATAATTATTTGCAGTATCATTCTTTTTATCTTTTACTGTAAGTGAAGAACCATCTCCATTTTTTTCTAACACCATGTCTGGTGCTCCAATTGCAGATGCAGCTCTTTTGAGTTTTGATAAATCCTCATTACTCATTGTAAACTTAACTTCATTAGAAGGCATAGTAATCATTTTACTAGGACTTGTAACTACTGATGGGTCTGAATAAAAATACTTCATCTTTGTAGATGGATTATTCTCTTCAGTTATCATTACATATGAATCAGAAAAATCTAGAATAGGATTTGTAAACAAAGACAAAGCCCCTAGAAATTCATTCAAATCATATATTGCAATTTCTTGTGGAAAAGTTTCTTCCACAGTTGCACGAGCAATGATGTTTTTCATTGCAGACATTGTTGTCATTTCACTACCTTGTTTGATAACAAGATTTTGATTTATCGTTGCAAAATTCTTCAATACAGAAGTTGTGTGATTACTTAATTTCATTTTTTTTCTCCAATTTATCTACATATAATGCGATAATACCATAATGTATTACTTTAAGCAAGTCATTTCTATCCTTGCCATTCTTTTTTCCGTATCGTTGTGCATACTTTAATATGTTACCGATACAAAACCCTTCACCATGACCACCATCAATAATAAACTCTGTAGCCTGAAAATTATTCTTACTATAGTGTTGTTTGTATGTCTGGTCAATATAAGACTTTAACTCTGTCAAAGTCTTATTTTCATCATATTTGTAATCTATCATTCGTTTACTTCTTCTCCAGTTACTTTATTAATTTTTTTCCTACCACGATATTGTGATATGACCTTTAATTGTTCCTCTGCTGTCATTTTTCCAAAAACATTACCTTTAATTTTAAAGTTGTTATTGTCAAACAGATTTACATTTGCAGAGAAAGTTCTTCTTTCACCCTCACCAAAAAATGGATTAACAGAATGTCTTAACCAATTTGGAAAAAGGATAAGAGTGCCTGCTTCTGGTTTTACATATTCCTCTGTTACGGGCTTTAATGAAACAACATCTCTCATATTATGATTACCCCATGTAAAATAAGTATAACCATCTACTACACCACTTGCATGATTAATGTCTACACCACCACCAAACTCTGATGGGTCTGGTAATTTTTGAATACACTCTGGAACTTTAAGATATAGAATCATTGAAAGTCCAGCAGATGTTCTACAACCATGATCGTGTAGTGGATTATAATCTCCAGCATAACTATGAACTGTCCATGCTTCAAATGTATCAGCAGTTACATCCATTCCCCAACCATGTCTTAAAAAAGATTTAGAAGATGAGTCAAGTATGTTTTTAAATTGTGAACCTACACCCTCATCAAATAAATCAAAGTTAAGTTGTGCAGACCTTTTATCACGATTAATCTGACCAACTAATCCATCTGAATAATCATCATTTGCTGGAATGACTACTTTATCAATATGGTCATTTAGTTCATCTACAATCGCAAGAGGTATTTCTACTT
>VTLG01015967.1_pt1 | contig 13215 bp, 18 predicted proteins | sample 4694571 | NCBI WGS metagenome assembly VTLG01 (sample SAMN12604809, study PRJNA352737) | marine metagenome | biome: ENVO:00000447; feature: ENVO:00000209|ENVO:00000569|ENVO:01000036; material: ENVO:00002151; isolation source: viral sequences binned using virsorter ... | reverse complement strand
ACAAATACTTTTACTGCAAATAGTTCTGCTTCAGGAACTATAACTACCAGTAATGTAAATATTCAAAAGCCTGTTGATTTTGTATTTTATTTAACAAGTGTTACTACAGTGACAGGAACCACACAGTTCTTACCTTTATTTACTGCTAGTGTTGAATCTGTTCCTGCAGATCAGAGTTTTAGTTTAACTGAAAAATTAATACTTCCACTTATAAATTCACCAGTTGCTCATGCAGGAGGTAATTTTAATAGTTCTACAAGTACACTTGCTCCTAAACTAAGAGGTTTAATGTTGCCTCGTGGATCAGGTTTACATGTAGGTATAAGTGGTATAGGTTCATTAACAAATGGATTTTATGTAAATGTACAGGGTGGATATTATTAAAAAGAATGCCAAGAAGAAGATCTAGTTTTGGTACTTCTTTTGATAATTCTTTCAAAGGTTTCTCAGATGCAGTATTAAAAAGAGAGAAAACAAATCAAGGTGATTATACTGAAATACCATATCAGTTTGTTCCTATAGGTAGAGAAGATGATTATAGTGAAATAAGATTTTATGATTTTGATAGCACATGGTGTAGATGGAGAAGAGGATATGAACTTTATGTTGTAACTCAACAGTATTTAGGATCATCTGCTACAGGCAGAAATACTAGGGGAGACTTTAGAATGTTCTTTACATTCCAATATTTCCCAGGTCTTTTTGTACCTGTAAGAATATTTACTTTCCCCAGTGCTGGTAATGAAGAAGGAGAACATACAGTTGGTATTCGTGATGCCAATAGTCTTAATCTTTATGATCTTGGTCTACCCATTGATTCTGTTAGATATGTCACTGCAGCAACTGCAGGAACTTATAACAAATCTGGTACCACTGTTGTTGTGACTTTAGTCAATCATGGATTGCGTGTAGGAGAAAATGCTTTTCTTGATTACACATCTGGAACTGCAGTTGATGAAACATTGACTATAGATTCTGTGACTGCTGACACTTTTACATGTACAAGTTCAGCATCAGTAACAACAGCTGGAACTGTGAATGTTAGACAGGAGTTTGCAGATACTGCAGAGGGATTTGCTGATACCAGATGGACAGAGCAAAGAGTGAAGATAAGAAGCATGCCAACACCAGTTACATTATTAGCTGGTGAAAGACTGGTTGATCGTGTAGTGGAACGTGATTCAGGAATTAATTCTACATATTCTCAATCAGGTAATACAATTACAGTAACCTGTAGTTCTGCTCATGGATTATCTACAGGCAACCAAGTTTTCTTACAGGTGACATCAGGTAATACAAAAACTGGTCTATATAAAATAATAGTCACAAGTACAACTGAATTTACAGCTGAATCTATTATTAGTGCTACAGCCAGTGGCAATGTAAAAGTTAAAAGAAGAGTAAGAGGATTTGATTTCAATAATTATGTAGGTAATACAGTCACTGGAGTTGATCTAACCACTGATGAAATATTATTTAAGCGTGATGAAAGTTATGGTGTACAACTCATTAACAATAAACCTAAGACAGTAACTCCTGCTCATAGAGGTTTTCTTGCTTCACAAGATAGATTTCTTACTACAGAGATTAGATATCAATGTAACTGTCCAGACTTTATGCGTCGTAGAAAATATAATTTATATAAGGATACAACTGATGATAGATTTCCCAATACAGGTATTGAAAGTGTAATTCCTGGAACAAGACAAGACAGGGAAGGTAATGTAATTGATTCCAGAGATAATCCTGGAGTCTTTAATGACTTTGGATATTCACCTACAGGTAATTTTTATCAAGTCCCTGAATATAATGATGATCCAGAAGGATCTTTTGGTGGACTCTTATATTATCAGACTCGCTGGTGTAAACATATTTATGCAGCTCTATGGTCTATGAAACATGATGAAGGTAATGACAGATTCAGTTTCGAAGGACGATATCAACAGAGTGGACCCAATGTAACAATAACTATTGTTAATCATGGGTTACTTGCTAACAAAAGAGTAGCTATTGATTTTACCAGTGGTGATTTATTAGATGGTCAATATATAGTAAACTCTGTTCCAGATGAAAATACAATTGTAATTGTATATCCTTTCTCTGGTACTACACAAGGTGATTGTACTGTAAGTAATTTAAAGATACATGAATATGTGAACACTTGGCTACTTGAACCTAATGATCAACCAGCTGGTAATGCTTTAGATAAGTTCTATAAAAATTTTGAAAAAGAACAGGATCGTACTAAGAAAGCTGCAGAGAGGATGGCACTCTTAGGTTATGGATTACCCTGGACAGGTAATAAAGATATTGAGTTTGGACAAAAAAATGCACCAGAAGAAGTAGCACAGTTTGATCCTACTCTTGTAACTATGAAACTTACAGATACTATCAAGCGTGATAATGGAGAACTAAGTCGTGATGGACAGTTGTTAAATAATGCAGCTACTACATTAATGTCTATGCAAAAAGTTCTTAATTTAGATTTTAAATTAATAGAGGATGTTCGTATTGGATTAGTTAATCAACCACTTACAGATTTTACTCCTGACTTTCAGTTTGGTGAAGTGGAGGGAGGAATATATTTAAATGGAGTACCAGAAACAGGGGCAGGAGTAAGTTCTATGGATTGCTCAACTTATAATCCAGGAATAGAACAGTCCATAAATGTAGATGCAGGACTTTATCTTAATTAGATATGACAATACAGATTCAAAGTAGAAGATCAAGTTTACTGAATGACAGACCGGTACCAACCAGAATAGGAGCTGGGGAACTTTGTGTAAATATAAATTCAGGAGATCCTGGATTATTCTTTGCAGATAATGTTGCTTCTCCTAGTACAGGTCTAATTAAAGTAGGACCTATTCATGTGGGATCAACTCAACCTAATAATTCACCAACTGGTTTTACCAGTTTTTCTAAAGGTGAATCTTGGTTAGATACAGCAAGTACACAATTATTCAGAGTACATGATGGAACTGATTGGCAATACTCAAAGGCAGTAGCTTCTACGACTAGTTCAGGTTTCCCTTCTAATCCAGTCAATGGTCAGCTACATTATATAGAATCAACCACTACTTTACATATCTATAGGACAAGTATAGGTGGATGGACAGCGATCAACTAAAAGAAAAGTGTAATTGTGAACATTGTATGAATAAAGAAAAACAAATAAAGCAGGCAGGTGACCACTGGAGATTGATTAAACTTAATCTCAAAGCTCAACAATGTAAGACACGTAAGAAAGCTATAAAAATATTATCTAAGATTACTTAGAGTTCTGTTTAATCATTAATTCTAGTATTCTATCCAGTTTTTGATGAACTGTATCCATCTCACGTATGAAATCTTGTTTCAATACATAACCACGAATCATATCATCTTCCACACGATTAATTTCATCCTGTAATTTATTAAATCTTCTCTGAATCTTTTCATTAAAACCATTCAAAGATTTGATAACACCAGTGAAAGCTGCTAGTCCACTGGTCACAGCAATAGCAATAATTTCTGGGTCCATTAAATCTTTTGTTTCTCTTTACTTATATTCTAAGGGATTTAACAACTTAGAATAGTCTCATATAAAACTTAAGATTAGATGGCACAAGGAGAACCAAATGTAGAAGGTGCGATAAAAATTCTTGTAGATATATTGACTGCCAATAGTTTTACAATGACTCGCTCACCTTATGAAAATAATATGCGAGGTTTAGTCGATGCACTAATAGATTTTAAAGAAGGCTTTCCAACCTTTGCTCCATTACAGGTAGGATTTAATGCAACTGCATTTCAAGATGTTACTGATGGAGATGCATTATATATGCGTACTTCTGATGGTCAGGTAGGTAAAGCAAGTGCAGCTGATGGGACTATAGAAAATGCTACAGTTGTAGGTTTTGCTAATGCTACTGTTAGTGCAAATGACACTGTGAAGGTTGTAGTCACAGGACTTAAAACACTCAGTTCTCTAAATGCAGGTGACTTGTTCTTCTTGTCAGATTCAACTGCAGGAGCTATCACTGCTACACCTCCTTCTGGTGCAGGAAAAGCAGTCACTCGTGTAGGAGAGGCATCGACTGTAAATGATCTTGCTATTCATATTGAACCTCCAATACTTTTAAGATAATGGCTGATGTAAAAGATTTAGAACCATATGCAGGTAATTTCTCAGGATTGAATGGTGTACTAACAGACATTGCTTCAACAATGCCTAATCCTATTGTTTTTAAAGTAGTTGGTTATGTAGTAAATGCATTTGAAAATGTCACTCAAGGAGATGTTCTATATGCTAGAGCTTCTGATGGTCAGGTAGGAAAAGCAATTGCTAATGACACTTTAGATAAAGCAGTAGTAGCTGGAATTGCAGAGACTACTGTGACTGCAGGGAATGAAGTACGTGTGATAATAACTGGACAAGTTGCTGTATCAACATCAATTGATCCAGGTGATATATATTTTTTATCTGCAGCGTCTGCAGGTTCGCTCACTAAAACACCTCCAACAACAGCTGGGCATTATGTAACTTTGGTGGGAGAAGCAGGAACCAGTAACCAACTAGTTCTAAAAATAAAGCGTCCTATTAGGCTTGGCTAAAATTGTTAAAGATAAAATAGAAGAATAATAAAAGTTTTTTATTAGATAAGGAACTAAAAGTAGTAATTAAAAGATGGCAACACGTAAGGCTATTACGCTGGTAAGTGGTTTATTCCAGGAAGTAAATACTCCTACAGATAAATTAGATTTCGCTGGTAATACTACAGCCGACCTTGGAGAAAATACTAATCTATATTTTACAAATGCCAGGGCTAGAGCAGCTGTATCGGTAACAGATGCAGGAGGTTTAGGAAGTCTTGCATATAATAGTTCAACTGGAGTAATAACTTATACAGGTCCCTCTAACTCAGACATAAGAGGTTTACTAAGTATAGCTTCCGGATCAGGACTGACATATAACAGTTCAACTGGAGAGTTTGGAACTAGTGCAATACCTAATTCTCAACTAGCAAATGATGATGTAACTATTGGAAGCACTGCTGTTGCACTTGGAGCTACAGCGTCAACTATAGCTGGTTTAACTTCTTTAGCTTCAACGACTTTAATAGCAGGCACAGAAGATGCAGCAAATGCCATTGAGATTGGTAGCGGAAATATTACATTTGAAGGGTCAACTGCTGATGCAAACGAAACCATATTGACAGCTGCAGATGCAACAGGATCAGATAAGACTCTTACATTACCGAATGAAACAGGAACTATATTAACAACTGCATCTTCAATTGCTAACAGTAATCTAGCTAACTCAGCTGTAACAATAGGAAGTACAAGTGTTTCTTTAGGTGCTACAACTGTAACTTTTGTTGGACTAAGTTCTTTAGCATCTGGAACTTTAATAGCAGGAGTAGAGGATGCAGCTAATGCTATCGAGATTAGTGGTGGAAATATTACATTTGAAGGTTCTACAGCTGATGGTAATGAAACATCTTTAACTGTTACTGATCCTACAGCTGATAGAACAATTACATTTCCTGATGCCACAGGAACGGTTGCGTTGTTAACCTCACTTAGTATTGCTTCTGGATCAGGATTAACTTATAACTCAAGTACAGGAGAATTTTCAACCAATGCTATCCCTAACTCCCAGCTGGCAAACAGTTCTGTTACTGTTGGTAGCACTGCTATTGCCTTGGGCAATAGTAGCACGACACTTGCTGGCTTAAGTTCAGTAACTTCTAGTGCTGTTGTAACCGATGACAACGGTTTCAGAATTAGAGACAATTCAGATAATACAAAACAACTTGCTTTTGAGTGCTCAGGAATATCTGGAAGCACTACAAGAACATTAACTGCTCCAGATGTTGATGGAACTTTAGTCTTATTAGCAGCATCTCAAACATTAACAAATAAAACTTTAACAAGTCCTGTTTTAAATACAGGATTGAGTGGTACTGCTTTCTTAGATGAAGACAACATGGCTAGTGACTCAGCCACTAAAGTTGCATCTCAGCAATCAATTAAAGCATATGTAGATACAGAAATAGCAGGTATTAGTGGTGTAACAAACCTAGGCACTTCTACAGCAACAGATGCTGTAACTATAACAAGTAGCACAGGAACCAATGCAACCATAAGTGAAGCTAGTGGTTCTGCTGCTGGTGTAATGTCTGTAGCACACCACGACAAATTAGATGGGATTGCAGCAGGTGCAACTAACGTAAGTAATACAAACCAATTAACTAATGGTGCTGGTTTTATTACTGCAACCTTAACCAATGAACAAGTCCAAGATATTGTTGGTGGTATGGTCACTGGTAATACAGAGACAGGGATAACCGTTACATACCAAGATGCCGATGGCACTTTAGATTTTGTTGTAGGAAACGCTGCCACAGCAACAGCTTTAGAAACTGCGAGAACTATTGCTGGAGTTTCTTTTGATGGAACGGCTAATATTTCTTTGAATAATAATGCGATTACAAATGGTGCTGGATATATAACTGCAACTTTAACCAATGAGCAAGTACAGGATATTGTTGGAGGTATGCTTACTGGCAATACTGAAACAGGAATTACAGTAACGTATCAAGATGGTGATGGCACTATAGATTTTGTTGTAGGAAATGCTGCCACCGCAACAGCTCTTGAAACTGCACGAAATATTGGTGGAGTGTCGTTTGATGGAACAGCAAACATAAATCTTCCTGGTGTAAATACTGCTGGAAACCAAAACACTTCTGGAACATCTGGTGGTTTTACTGCTGGTAGTGCTTCAAATCTCAATTCTGGAACATTACCTGACGCACGTTTTCCCTCTACACTTCCTGCTGTTGATGGATCAAACTTAACAGGCATATCGGCTGGTGCTACAGGTGGTGGAAGTGATCAAATCTTCTATGAAAATGGTCAAACCGTGACAACAAATTACACCATAACAAATGGTAAAAACGCTATGTCCGCTGGCCCGATCACTATTAATAGTGGTGTAACTGTCACTGTCGGTGCAGGTGAGACTTACACAGTTGTTTAATTTAAAATAGTATTATGGCAACCCAAGTACAATTTAGAAGAGGAACCACTGGTGAACATTCTGGTTTTACAGGTGCAGTCGGTGAAGTAACTGTAGATACTGAAAAGAAAGTACTCTGTGTTCATGATGCAACTACAGCTGGTGGTTTTCCTTTATTACAGCAAAATGGTAGTAACAGTGGTTTTGCACTAGGTTCATTGTCGAGTTGTGCTTTAAAATTTGCAGGAGATCCTGACACAGGTTTAATGAGCACAGGACCTGATCAAGTGCAACTAGTTACTGGTGGATTTGCAAGGCTTACAATAGATTCAAACGGTAACGTATCAGTACCCAGTGGAAACTTTACGGTTTCAGGTAACTTAACTGTCACTGGAGAATTAGATAGCAGTAATCAGATCGCTCTTATACTGGCTCTAGGATAATATGGCAAACACTTTTAAAATTGATACTAAATCTTCAGTAAGCACTTCAGGAACTGATGTAGTTACTGCAGGAGGTTCTGCAACTTTAGTTGTTTTAAGTATTTTGATTTCAAATAAAACAGCAGCAAGTGCTCAGGTTGATGTTTTTATGAACAAAAACAGTGGAGATGATGTATTTCTAATTAAGAATGCTCCAGTCCCTGCAGGATCATCATTAGAAATAATTAGTGGATCAAAAATAATTCTGCAATCAAGTGATGTCTTGAACATAACTTCAAATACAGCTAGTGCCTTGGATGCTGCAGTAAGTTATCTAGAGCAGACATAAAATGGCTTTAACACAAAATATTGATCTCTCTAATTTACTTATTAAGTTTGAGATTCTTAAGGCTGAAGTTGCTTCTTTAGATGAAAAAATAAATGAACATAAAGTATTGGAACTAAAAGATGATACCTGGGAGAATGTTAGAAAGAAAAGAGATTATTTATTAAAGTCCAGTGATTGGACTATGAATCCAGATACAACAATAGATCAGGCTCAGTGGGCTGCATACAGACAGATCCTTAGAGATCTTCCTCAGACTTATAAAGATAAAACTTCTGATGATGTTGTATGGCCGACACAGCCATCTACTGCAGGACCTAATACTTAGTACTTCCAAAGATTACTGACCTTAAAATAAGGAGAGAAAAAAGAATATTGTAGTTGATTACCTATGCCTTATATAGGAAATGATATAAGAAGTAACGAAGATTATAAAATCATAGATGATATATCGAGTGGTTTTAATGGTAGTGAAACTTCGTTTGCTTTGCAAGTTTCAGGATCAGCACCTGTTCCTTTTCCAAAATTTGCACAACAGTTATTAATATCAATAAATGGAGTTATCCAGGAACCAGATCCTTCAGGTTCTACTGGATTTAAAATATCAGGTACCAATATAGTATTTAGTTCTGCTCCTACCGGTGGACATGCATTCTTCGGTGTAATCTATGCAGGTGCAGATTATGTCAATGCTGGTGGTTCTTTTCCAGATGGATCAACTGCAGTTCCTTCTATCACATTTACTGAAGATACAGACACAGGAATCTTCAGAAGTGGTAGTGGTCTAGTTTCTGTTGTTTCTAACGGAACTAAAATTGCAACTTTCCCTTCAAGTCAAGGTAGTAATGGACAAGCTCTTGTCACAGATGGTGCTGGAACACTTTCATTTGGATCAGTATCAACAGCAACAACTATAACTGTAGCTGATGAGTCTTCTGACACTACTTGTTTCCCTGTATTTACTACAGCAGCAACAGGTGATTTAGGTCCTAAGAGTGGATCAAACTTAACATTTAATTCTTCATCCGGATTACTCACAGCCACAGCGTTCAGTGGATCAGGTGCTTCTTTAACTTCTCTAAATGGATCAAATATATCTTCAGGAACTATAGCTGCAGCGAGGGTAGCTACTCTTAATCAGAATACTACAGGATCAGCAGCAAAATTAACGACAAACAGAGATATTGGTGGTGTCAGTTTTGATGGAACAGCAAGTATAAATCTTCCAGGTGTTAATATTCCAGGAAACCAAGATACTTCTGGAACTGCAGCGATAGCAACAACTATTTCAGTTGGTAATGAGGCTTCTGATACCACTTGTTTCCCTGTATTTACTACTGCTGCAACTGGTAATTTAGCTCCTAAAACAGGAAGTAGTTTAAGTTTCAACTCATCAAATGGAACACTAGCTGCAACTATATTTTCTGGAAGTGGAGCAAGTTTAACAAATTTACCAGCAGCTAATTTAACAGGTGTTTTACCTGCAATTGATGGATCAAATCTTACTAATATTGAAGCTGGAGCGACTGGAGGTGGAAGTGATGAGATCTTCTATGAAAATGGTCAAACCGTAACATCAGACTACACCATAACAAATGGTAAAAACGCTGGTAGTTTTGGACCAATTACTATTAACAGTGGAGTCACCGTCACAGTTGGTGCAGGTGAGACTTACACAATTGTTTAGTCAAAAAATAACACTGATAAAATAAGATTATGAGTACATTAAAAGTTAACAGTATCATTCCGGTAGCTGGAGTACCGACAGGTGGTGGTGGTGGGATTATACAAATAAAACAAGCAATTAAAACCAACGTATTTTCTACAACTGCTAATTCTGGTGGAGTTGCAACTATTGATATTCCAGATTTAACCGTAACGATTACACCAACATCTAATACAAGTAAAATTTTAATTCTCTGTAATGTAGGTGGACACGTTCACAACAGTATGGGTGGTTCTTTATTAATTAATAGGTCAATAAGTGGAGGTTCATCTGGCACTTTAGCAACTGGATTATCTGATGCAGATGGTAATAGATTACGTTCTAATTTTACAGGAAATCTTTATACGACTGATGGTGGTGGATCATTAGATCTTCAGTTGCACTGTATGTCCTTTATTTTAGATAGTCCTGCAACAACCAATGCGGTTACATATAAAGCACAATTGCAAAAATTAGCTAATAATGATTTGTATTGTATTAATAGAGATGAGAGTGATGATAATACTAACGATACAGCTAGAACTACAAGTCAAATAACTGTAATGGAGGTGTCAGCATAATTATTTTCAAATGTTTAGCTCCCTTAAAATAACTATATAAATAAAGGATTTTTAAATATGGCATTAGACCATGAAGCAATAAGAAAGGCATATCCAGAGGCTGTAACTATTGATGATAGTGCAGGAGCATTTGATGTAAATGGTAATTCTATATCTTTGGACAATAGTAAAGTTACAGCAGCGAGAACAACTTTAAACAATGAAGCTGCTGCGACACTCTATAAAAAACAAAGAACAGGATTAGCTGGTACGACGGATACTGTCTATCCATCAATAGGAGATCAGTTAGATAATCTTTACAAAGATATTGTTGCTGGAACATTAACAACATCAGGTGCTTTTGCAACTGCAATCAAAGCTACTAAAGATAAATATCCTAAGCCATGAGTACATTAAAAGTAAATGCACTTCAAGATACATCAGGTAATTTATTACCTAAAATAATGCAAGTTGTTGTAACATCTTCAGCAACTCAAGAATCAGTGGCAGCAAACACAGAAATTCAAACTTACAGACGAACAATCACACCGACAAACGCTGCAAATAAAATGCTACTAATTGCAAATATAGCTGTTGGTGCTGATGCTGCATATGATGGTGGAATTAGTTTTATGTATGAAGGATCAGTTATAGATGCTTCTGAAGGTTCTGGTGGTACTGAATGTTCATTTGCAACTGGTATGAATGAAAATAATACTTTCTGTAATACATATACTGGGTTTTACATCCATCATCCGAACACAACAAGTGAAGTTACCTATAGTTTAATGGGAAAACCAAATGGTTCTAGAGCAATGTTTTTCAACAGAAGAGGTCTTGATACTACTTATGGGTATCGATCAAGATTTATTATCATGGAGATAGCAGGAATCTAATGAAATACGATATTCTTTCAGCATTAATAAGCTTAAAACCAAATGGTAATTATTCATATGATCCTGAAGTGGGAGGTTATGGAGCTATTACATATAGAGATTCTGATACTTGCCCTACTGAATCAGAATTAAATACAGAATTAACAAGGCTCAATAGTTCAGAAGCAATGAGACTGTTGAGAGAAGAAAGAGATTTAAGACTTTCTGCTTGTGATTGGAGAGCTAATTCTGATTTAACACTTTCAGATAGTTGGAAAACTTATAGGCAAGCACTTAGAGATATGCCTGCGTCTGCATCACCTAAAGTAAATAGTGATGGAGAATTAGATATGACATCTGTTACTTTCCCAACGGAGCCTAGTTAATTATGAGTCAACTTAAAGTTAATTCAATTGTTCCTGTTGGTGGTTTATCAGGTGGTGCTACTGGTGGAATTATTCAAAGTAAAAGCACTATTAAAACTGATGTAATGAGTTCATCTACAAATAATGCTTTCACAGACATTACTGGACTTTCAGTATCAATAACACCAAGTTCTAACTCAAATAAAATTTTAGTGATTTATGACCTTAATGCTGGACATTCTGGAACAGGAAATGTCTCAGGCTTCAGATTAATGAGAGATTCAACAGCAATAGCCATAGGTGATGCATCAAGCAGTAGAGGTAGATGGACAAACGCCTCTATGACTTTTCACTCTAATACTAATAATACTGTTAGAAGCGTAGGAATGACATTTCTTGACAGCCCAGCCACTACAAGTGCAACGACATATAAAGTTCAATTTTATAACGCTTCTGGTACAATATACATAAACAGGGACGGAGAAGATATAGACAATGCTGGTCATGGTAGAGGTGTCTCTACGATTACAGTCATGGAAATTTCTGCATAATGGCAATAATTCCAGCTTTTGAATTAGGAGTTTAGACTAGCTAGATTAAAAAGATAATAGTAGAATAAGTATATATAACATGAGTAATGTACAGTCAGAGACCATCTAGATCGAGAAAAATACTTGTAGGTTCTTTAGGAATATTATTTGGTCTGTCTCATCTTGCTTTAATACAGTCAACAGTTAATAAAAAAAGTAGCTTACCTTTAATAAATTTACCTGTAGGACCTTATACAAGTTACATAGCAAGTGTCACAGAGAAAGGATATACCATCAGATATAAATCTCATTCACCAAAGATAATTGAGACTGAAACACATGTTGATAAACCAGCAGGTTTTCTTGGTCTAGGTAAGTCAGAAGTAAAGACATATGGACAGTCAGTAGCAGGAGGAGGCTCTGAAAGCGTCTCAGAGAGCTCTGAACTAACTGCCAAGCAGATTGCATGTATTAAAGCAGAAGGCTCTGGAGAGGCTACAGGAAGGCTTGCAGCAGCCAGTATCACTGCTCCTATAACTCCAGCTCTTACAGAAATACCATATGTTGGATGGTTAGTAGCTGGATTCTTTAATATGTTTGGACAGAAACAAGGTGGAGAAATAGGTGGACAAATGGGTAGAGATTTTGCAGATTGCTAAGTGCCTGAGATACAGACTATTGGAATAAATTACATAGGGATTAATGCAATCCCTCTGCCAAATATAAATTTTTCAATACCACAAACTCCACCTGTAACTTTATCTATTGGATCTCCAATAATAGATGTCCCAGGTTGTGTTAAATATAATCCTGCAAATAAAAATTCAATTAAATTAGTTGATCAGGATGAACGAGGATCTCGTGTCATGTGTGATGGTACTGTCCCCTGGTTTGAACCTATGGATTATCAACCAGAGAATCTGGTATATGTACAGGAACAGTCAGTTCCTCCTGTAGCTCCACCTCCAGAATTAGATACACCTCAACCTAATCTAGAAAATATACCAGATGTTTCTAAAGAAGATGTACCATGTCCTGGACCTACAGACCAGAGGGTAGGGGATATGCGGAATGCTGAATCCAGGGAAAAGGTTGTATCTCACACACTCTCGGAGGATGGTCAAACCTGCACAACAAACTATGAAGTAACATCAACTATCGAAAAAATATTACCAACTGTACCTCAAGTCACTACAACAGCAGCAATCGCAGTAGTAGCAACAGCAGCTGCAGCTTCTACACCCCTATTATTAAGGTTAATAAAGCCTTTATTAAAGCAAGCTACTAAGAGAATTAAAGGTTTACTAGGTAAAAAACAGGGAGAAAAATTTAAAGGATTAAAAAGAAAGAAGAAACTTATTTCGGAATCTCGTGTTGATGATTAGGAATAACACCATGAGGATTTG
>VTLG01014258.1_pt1 | contig 13215 bp, 24 predicted proteins | sample 4694571 | NCBI WGS metagenome assembly VTLG01 (sample SAMN12604809, study PRJNA352737) | marine metagenome | biome: ENVO:00000447; feature: ENVO:00000209|ENVO:00000569|ENVO:01000036; material: ENVO:00002151; isolation source: viral sequences binned using virsorter ... | reverse complement strand
TAAAGAAAGAATATTAGTAGCTTTAGGACTTAATAAAGAAGAAGAACTAAAGTTAGCTTTTCAAGCAAAAACAGAAGATGGTACAATTATTGTATCAACTGCTGAAGAATTAGAATCAGGTGTTGATGTTTCTGTATTAACAGAAGATGGAACAACAATTCCTTTACCAGCAGGAACATATAAATTAGATACAGGCGTTTCATTTAGAGTTGAAGAAGAAGGTATTGTATCAGAAGTTATGGAATCAGAAACAGAAGAAAAAGAAACTCCAAAAGAAGAAATGGCAGAAGAATTAGCTAAAGAAGATGAAGATGATTACGAATCTGAAGCGGAAGAAACTGACTGGGCGAAAACTTACGAGGAGTTAAAAGATAAGGTTGAAAATCTTGAAGATGCTATTTCTGACATTAAAAAACAAATTGGAGAAACAGGTGATGTAGAAGAAATGAGTGAAGAAACAGTAGAAGATATGGACACTAGAACAGATTCACCTAAAACTGTAACAACTAAAACAACAGAAGTTGTAGAATTTAGTGTTGAAGAACTAAAAGCAGAAAACGAAAAGTTAAAAGCAGAACTATCTGCAAAACCTGCTGAAGCACCTGTTAATACTAACAAGTTTAGTGCAGATAAACCAATACTAACAAAAAAAGAATATAAAAAACTTACTAAACAAGAGAGATTTTTATACAATTTAAATAAATAATATTAACTAAAAAAATAAATAATTATGGCATTTAATGTAACATCAAATTTCGCAGGAAAATCAGCGGGGATGTACCTAGCTGCTGCCCTTAAGGAAGCAAAGTCGTTAGAATATATAACGCAACTAAATAACGTTCGATACAAGAGCAATTTGCAGACTATGGCTGGAAGTTCAGTAGTGAGAAACGCTACGTGCGACTTTACAGACCATGGTACACTTGCAATGACTGAAAAAGTTCTTGAAGTAAAACCATTGCAAATTAACCTTGATTTATGTAAGCAAAATTTAGTGAGCAGCTGGGAATCGCTAGAGATGAGCGGCCCTGGTGCGCCACCACCTGCATCATTTGAAGATTATGTAATTTCTTATATGGGAGAAATCATTGCACAAGCAACTGAAAATTCTATATGGTCAGGAGTTACAGGAACAAATGGTGAGTTTACAGGATTTTTAGGAACAGCAGTTGGTTACTTATTACCAGGTGTTGATGCAACAGTAATTCAATCATCTGCTTCAGGTGCTTATACTGCTGCTAACATTATAGCAAACTTACAAACATTAACAGCTGATATGGCTGCAAATGTTCCTGCTATATTAGACAAAGAAGATACACACATTTACATGAACCCTAAAACATACGCATTTTATATTAGTGCAGTATCTACATTAGGATATGTAAATGCTTACAACATGAATGGAGACTATGAGCCAGTATTCGAAGGATATAAGATTGCAGTTTGTCCAGGTATGCCTGACAATCAAATGGTTGCAGCTAGAAAATCTTCACTATATTTTGGTACAGATTTAGTTTCTGATTTTGGAGTAACGGGAACAGGGCCGAGAATTACTTTAATGGATATGGCTGCTTTAGATGGTTCTGATAACATGAGATTAGTTGTTAGATATTCAGGAGGTTGCCAAACAGGAGTTGGAGCTGATATTGTAAGACAATCATAATAATACAAAATAGGGGGCGTAAAAACCCCCTGTTTTTAACTTTTAAAACTATTTAATATGGCGTGTACAAATTTAACGAAGGGGCGCGGCTTGGACTGCAACAGAGTCAGTGGTGGCGTGAAATACATCTACTTTTCAGTATATGATGAAATTACTAGTTTTGCTTATGATGCAGTTGATAAATCAACTATTGATACAATAGATTTTGGTGGTAACACTATTTATAGATACGCACTACCAAGAGGTTCATCTTCAATAACAGATACAATAACAGGTTCAGTAGAAAATGGAACAATATTCTATACACCAACAGTAAACATTGTTTTAAACAGATTAACACAACAAGACCAAGAAGAAATTAAGCTATTAGGTCAAACGCAAGTTAGAATATTTGCACAACTTAATGCTACTCTTGCAAATGGTCATGATGTATTAGTTGCAATGGGTATGGCTAATGGAATGAGTTTAAATGCAGGTACTGCTGATAGTGGGGTTGCATTTGGTGATAGAAATGGTTACACTTTAACTTTTGATGGTTTAGAAGCTGTACCAATGGCATTTTTAGAAGATTATACAACTGATCCTTTTGACAATGCAGGATTTACAAACAAGGCGGGAACATTCCCAACTGTTTCATAAGATACTTTTTACTAATTAGTATTTTCATATATTTTCTTGATTAAGGGGGCTTTTAGCCCCTTTTTTCTTATATAGGACAATAAATAAGACCTTTTTCTATTATATAGTAAGACTTTAATTATGATACAAGCAGTTACAGAATTACCATTTGATGCTTATATAACAACAGAAGATACAAGGATAGACAATTCTGTAAGTTCTGATAAAATAAGGCATTTAGTAAAGTTTACAAATGACATGGATAAATCTGTTCAATATGCTTATTCTACTATTCATCAAGTATATGATAGATATACTAAATTATCATTTACTTACAATGCAACGCCTGATGTATATACAGGTGCTACAAAACTAATACCTGCTGGATATTACAAATATGAAGTTTACGAGGTTAGTTGGTCAGGTGCAGTAGCAATAAGTGCAGGTAACGCACCAATAAATGAAAATGATGTTTTACCTGTCGGCCCTACGCATGGTGTTGTTCAAGGTTTAGTAGCAATAGGTAAACTTTATATGGCAGATAAAGATGGAACTGCACAAGTACAATATACACAAAGACAAGAACCTGATGGTTCAAATTATATATATTACGGACAATAAAAAAATAAAAAATGGCAATAGAAAACGTACAACAACTATTAACAGAACAATTAGGTAAAAATTCAATAGAAATATTTGAAGGTGCAGTAACAAGCAAAGATTTTTATGCTGTAGCGTTCCCTGTAACATCAGTTATAACAGCAATTACAGTAGCTAATGCAACAGGTGAAAGCGCACTACAAACGACCATGCCTGCGGGTACTGTGTTGTTCATGAATATTACTGCTATGACTATAACTAGTGGTGTTGCAATAGGTTATACTGAATAAGATGTTAGCACTTAAATTAGCAAATAGTTTAGTAAGTTATGGTGAAGCAAAACAAAACATCTATGCTTTAAATTTTGATGGTACTGATGAAAGTGTTACTATAAACGCTGTTTCAAGCGATATAAGCACGTCTGCGGGTACTATTAGCTTTTGGGCAAAGACAGGTACTATGAGTGCAACAGGAACGTATTTAAGGGCTTTTACAGATGCTAACAACCACATAATAATGATTTATCATGCAAGTAGCAATGAAGTTAGAGTAGCATATAAAGGTGGTGGTACTAATAAAACAGCAGTTATTACAGATGCTATTGAAAATGATGGTAAATGGCATCATATAGCAGCAACATGGGATACAACAGCAGACCAATTAAAAATATATTTAGATGGTACATTAAAAGCAACAACAACAGGTTTAGGAACTTATTCAGGTGGTATTGCTTCAACAAGTATTGGTAATAATACAGCAGGTGCAAACTTTATAAATGCTACACTTGCAGATGTTGCTATATTTACAAGGGTTGTACCTATAACAGAATTAATTGCAACTAATCATGAGCCATTAAATTTAACAGGTTCTGCGGGTTTAATAGGATATTGGCGTTTTGATAGTGGTTCAGGAGAAACAGCAATAGACAGTTCAGGTAAGGGTTTTAATGGTACATTAGTAAACAATCCAACATGGACAACAGATGTTCCATATAAAGCAAATTAAAATGAAATATGTAATTATAACATCACAAGAAGTGTCAAATGTAAATTTTGATCAAGTATTAGAAACATCAGAAAACACATTACGTTATTCTTTGGATAAAACACAAGCATTACTTAAATTTGATGGTGAAACACCTAGTTTTTTAGAGGGTAAAGAAACTCACAATTATAGTGAAATTATGAATATATTAAATAGCTCTGAATGGGCTGAACAAGATTAATTATGAAAGACAATATTATTAGCATAAATTTAGGAACAGAAACAGCACCACAAGTACAAGAAGCACGTGGCAAAGATTATATAGAATATGGAACTGATAATTGGCGCAACCTATACCCACAATTCCTTATAGATTTATATTACAACAGTTCTACAAATGCAGCTATTATAAATGCAACTGCTGAATTAATTTCTGCTGAAGATATAGTAATTGATGATGAAGATGATAGGAATTTAGATGCTTTAGTTAAGTTAAAGCAATTTATGGCTAGTGCTAATAGCAATGAATCTTTGCATGAAGTTATAAAAAAATGCGCTTTTGATTTTAAACTACAAGGTGGCTTTGCTTTAAACATTATATGGTCAAGGGATAGAACACAAATTGCAGAAATTTATCACATACCAATGGAAAAAATCAGAGTTGAAAAACCTGATGCTATGGGTAAGGTAAATGGATATTATGTAAGTGCTGATTGGTCAAATACTAGACAAAACAAGCCTTACAGAGTACCTGCATTTAATGTAAATGATAGAACAGCACCAAATCAAATCTTATATACAGGTCTTTACAGCCCTAATATGAACGCTTATTATACACCTGATTATCTAGCAGGTAACAATTGGAGTTTAATAGACCAAAAAGTTGCAGAATACCATCTTAACGCCATCAATTCGGGTTTTTCGGGGAGTTATGCGTTTAATTTTGCGAATGGTGTTCCAACGCAAGAAGAAAGATTAGAAATAGAACGTAGATTATCAGCTAAATTTCAAGGTAGTGAAAATGCAGGAAAAGTGATTGTTACGTTTTCTGATGATAATACAAGAACACCACAAATAACACCAATACAAACAGCAGATTTAGACAAGCAATATTTAGCTTTACAAGAACTTTTAGTGCAAAATATACTTACAGCCCATAGAGTAACAAGTCCAATGCTTATGGGTATTAAAAATGATACAGGACTAGGTTCTAATGTAGATGAGTTAAACAGTGCTGCTAATTACTATTTAAATACAGTTGTAAAACCATTCCAAGACCATATAGTTAAAATTTTAAGAAAACTATTCAGAGTAAACAACATGGATATGCCTATTGGTTTTGTACAGCTAAAACCTATCACATTAGAATTTACAAGTGAAGATTTAAAAGCAGTAATGGAACAAGATGAAATAAGAGAAGAACTAGGATTGCCACCATTAAATGAAGAAGTGGTTGTTAGAGAAGATTTTGCAAAAGTAGGCACAATGGTAACTGATGGTGTTGAATTACCATTATTTGAAACAAAAGAAGAAGCTGAAGCAGAAGCAAAAAAAATAGGTTGTAGTGGTTCACATACACATACACAAGATGGTAAAGAATATTTTATGCCTTGTGAAAATCACGAACAAATAACCAATCTACAATTAAGCGAAAAAACAGAATTGGATAAGTGGATATTTGAATTTGGTGAAGATATACCACAAGATTATGAGTTAGTAGAAGAAGAAATAGTAGATGGTGAACACCAAGATTTTGACTTTGAAGAAACATTAAATAATGCAGTAAATGAAAAGCTAGAATTTACATCAACAGGTAGGGCTACACCTAATGCTAGAAGTTCACAAGATGGAGTAAATAAATCATTTAATGACTATTATAAAGTCAGATATGTTTATGAAAAAGATGATTTTTTAACACAAGAAGGTTCAACAAGAGAATTTTGTAGAAAGATGATGGCTGCTAATAAAATATATACAAAGGAAAATATAGTTAGGTTAAATGACATAGCAGTTAATCCAGGATGGGGTCCTAGAGGTGCTAATACTTATTCTATATGGTTAGCAGACCAAGGTAATTGCTGTGATTCTAAAAAACACAAATTTTACAAAGGAGGTGGTAATTGCCATCATTTTTGGTTACGTAGGATATATAAAACATCATTAAGAAATGCAAAGAATAAAATTAATGATAGTCAAATAATAGGATATACAAAAGCAAAAAGTGAGGGGTTTACAGCAGAAAAGAATGATAATTTAGTAGCAAGACCACCAAAAAGAATGGCAAACAATGGTTTTTTACCAGATAATAAAAGAAGATAAACTATGGCATACGTATTATTTATATCAGAACAGAAATTAAAAGACAGTACAAGTGTAAACCTATCAGTTGATAGTGCTTATTTACTGCCTTTTATTTTACAAGCACAAAGGCTTTATGTTGAAACAAAAATTGGAACAGAACTTTATGAAAAATTAGAAACACTAATTTCAGGCGGTACAATAGGTGATGTTGGGAATGAAAACTACAAAAAGTTAGTTGATGAATATATTGGTGATTTTTTACCTAATATGGCTCTTTTTCATGCTATACCCTATCTTAGATTTAAAATCGAGAACGGCAATCTATATAGCAAAACATCAGAAACAGGAACAGCATTAACAACAGAAGAAGCACAACATTTGAGAGAGGAAGTTAAAAATACAGGTGAATATTTTATGCAAAGAATGATAGATTATATAAAAAACAATACAAGTGATTTTCCTGAATATTCAACTAATAGTGGTGCAGATGTATCACCTGATTCTAATGCTTATTATGCAGGGATGAATTTAGAAAGACCTATGCAGAAAGGTTCAAAATTAACACTACGAGATTTTTTAACACCTGATTTAACATAATGAAAAGAAGATATAAAGTAAAAGAAACAAATAAAATTAAATTAAGAACTTTTTTGAAAGGTAAAAATAATAATACAAATGAAAGAGGTACAAGACACAGCGCAGGTAGCACTCGCTAATGGTTCTGCAATAGGTATATCATTAGTTGAAGCTAATGAAATATTAACAATGGTTTCACTAACATTGGCAATAGCATTTACAATTTATAAATTTATAAAATATGAAAAAAAAGAAGCTAAATAGTAAAAACCCTAAATATCAAAAAAAGGAAAAAGAAGAAAAAAATGTTTCTAAAAAACTTGTTAAAGTTCTTGAAAATGGTGCAAGAATTTATACTGTTAACACACTTTAACAATTTAACATAATATTTACAAAATAAAATGCCTATATCTAGTGTTTTTAAGAACTATTTTTTTTAATACTAATATACTAGAAAGCATTAAAAGTCTCTTAAAACGCTTTAAAATGCCTAAAACATTAAATCTTAAATATTTTAAATTACAGGAATTTGATAGTCCTGATGAACCAGGTTCAGGTTCTAAAATGGATAAAAAGTTTCTTGAAAAACTTGATTATGCAAGACATAATGCTGGTGTTCCATTTAAAATTAATAGCGGTTACAGGTCTAAACATTGGAACAATAAAGTGCTTAAAGCACGATTAAACAGTTCACATTGTAAAGGTCTTGCAGCAGATATACGATGTGTAAATAGCAGAGATAGAGCATTAATAATAAAAGCATTATTAGATGTTGGAATTAACAGAATAGGCATTGCAAAGACTTTTATACATTGTGATGTTGATAAACAAAAAGACCAAGATGTTTTTTGGCTTTATGATTAAATAACTTTGAATACTAACTAAAACAAAAAAAATGAACGAATTATTAAAAAACTTTCTAATTGGAAAAATTTTAAAATCTAGAAAAGCATGGTACACTATAACAGCTATACTTGTGCAATTCTTACATGAATCATTTGGACTTGACCCTGAACAAACAACTGCAATAATGAACGCTTTAATTGCATTAGTAATAGGTCAAGGAATTGCAGATAGTGCAAAAAAATAATAGATACAGATTAAAACCTCATGAAATAGAGGTGATAAAAAAAATGCGAGAAACCGAAGCTAGAAATGTTCTAGTTATCGGGGACTTGCATGAACCATTTTGTTTAGATAGATATTTAGATTGGTGTGTTATACAACAAAAAAGATGGAATTGTACTGATATTGTATTTATAGGTGATATAGTAGATAATCATTATAGTTCTTTTCATGAAATAGATATAGAAGCAGAATATACAGGTAAACAAGAATTAGAAGTTGCTATAAAAAGAATTGCAAGATGGTATAAGGCATTCCCAAAAGCAACTGTTATTTTAGGTAATCATGATAGAATGATAATGCGTAAAGCACAAACATCTTTAATACCAAGTAAATGGATTAAATCATACAAAGAAGTTTTAGAAGTGCCTAATTGGAATTTTGTTGATAGATTAGTTATTGATGATGTACAATATATTCATGGTGAAGCAGGTACGGCAAGAAGCAAATGTCGTGCAGATATGATGAATACAGTACAAGGTCATTTACATACACAATGTTATATTGAACATTATGTAGGGCAAAACTTTAGAGTATTTGGAATGCAAGTTGGTTGTGGTATTAATCATGATACATACGCTATGGCTTATGCTAAACGTGGTAAGAAGCCTTCTATTGCTTGTTCTGTTGTTTTAGGTGGTACTATACCTATTAACCTTTTAATGCCCTTATAATGGCTAAAATCCCTAAATACCCTGATTGGATGGACACTTACAGATTAATAGTGTTATATTTTCTTATAATGTTATTTGTTTTTTTACTCTCTCTATAAACACTAATCAACATACTTATTGTTAATAACTTTGTAAATAAAGTTGTAAATAATTGTGTGAATAACTAAAAAGTTGTATATTTGCATCAATAAAAACAAAGAAAATATGAAAACAATAACAACAACTCAATTTTGGATAAACAAAAGAAGTAAACTTGTTTGGAAAGTTCAACAGTCAGAAAATGACATTATTATATTTAGACATAACACAACTAAATTAATAAGTATTGAGAGTTTGTTAAAAAACTTTATAAAACAATAATTTTAAAAACAAAGAAAATATGAAAACAATAACAACAATAGAATTTTTAAGACATAAGTCAACACAAAGACAAATCCAAGAACAAAATGATTTAAAAGAATTACTTATAATGAGTAGTGATGGACAATTAAAAGAAGATGATTTTACAATAGGGTTTACAAATACAGTAGATATGCAAATATTTGTTAGAAATGTTTGGTTTGATATTGATGGCATACCATTTAGGGATTGGCTAAACCAACATTGTGAATTACGTAAAGACCAAGATGATAGCAAATGGATTAATATTTTAGGTTTATCAAGTGTTCAAAATACATTAAAATAAAAACAAACAAAAAACTAAAACAATGACACAATACAAAATAGTAAATAGAACATCAAGAAAAGAACAAATATTAAATTATGATGAATTTATTAGATTTATGGACAAAAACAGTATGCGAGAATATACATATACACCTATTAAATCTGATGATGATAAATTACAAGAAACCTTAAATCAAGTATCATTAGGTATTTTAGGTTTTTTATTTGTTATATATACAACTAAAATTATAATGCAATGGATATAGATTACAACAAACCTGCAAATTGCGCATTTACAAACAAACCACTAGACAATAAAAAAATTAAAGTTGTAGATTGGTTGCTAAAACCTACATTACAAGCAAGTAGTTCTTATTGTTATGATTTAAAAAAAGGTTTTGCAGATTATAAAAAAGTAAGTGATTGTGTGCGTGTTGTTGGTACAGAATTGCAATTATATAACTTATTTTGCTATATGTTACATAATCATGGTTGGCAACAGCAAGATAGTTGGATAGTAGAAACAACAAAAAAATATATAAAAAAATATAGAGAAAACAATAATAAACCAATAATATTGTAAAAAATTGAGTAAGCTGAAAATCATTAAGAGTAGGCAAATAATTTAAAATATGAAAAAATGATAAAAAAAAGTAAAGTAAAAAGTGTACAAGCAAATGGAACATGGGAAGGTAAATTTGGTCTTATGTATAAATTTGAAATAGAAATGGATAATGGTGATTTAGGTGAATATTCATCAAAAGTTAAAGAACAAGATAAATTTGTTAAAGGTCAAGAAACTGAATACGAATTTATAGATGGTAATTTTCCTAAAATAAAACCTGTTTATCAAAAACCATCATTTGGTAATTTTAAAGATAATAGTGATAGGCAAGAATCTATTATAAGACAATCAACTTTAAAATGTGCAGTAGAATATTTAAAAGGTGCAGAAGCTAGTTTAGAAGAAGTTTTTGATGCAGCTGAACAAATGATAGCATGGGTAAACAAAAAAGAAATAAATAAAACAGTAAAAGAAGAATTACAAGGTCGTAAAGAGATGGATAGCCAAGACCAAATAAATTCTTTTAATAATGACGATTTACCTTTTTAATCATGACAGCTAAAGATAATTTTATAAATATATGCAATTTAACTACAAACATTTTAGGTTTGCGTAAAGGCTCATTATCTTATAAAACTAGAATGCAACCTTTGCAAATAGCTAGAATGATTGCAGGAGTTATTGCAAGAAAAGAAGAAAACATAAATCGTAAAATTATAGCTGAAGTTTTAAATAGAGATAGAACATTAATTTATCATTATGAAAAACAGCATGTTAATAATTATGCTTGGCAAGAATACAGAGATGCTTATAACAAAGTATATTTGGCATATCATAAATTAGAAAACAATAAAAAATTATTTGATTGTCCACAAATTATGAAAGAATTTTTGTTAAGAAAAGGAGTAAAAGAACATCCAAAGCAAGATTTAACAATAATAGTTAAATCAGGTGATGTAGGTTGTGGTATAAAAACATCTTATTTTGACTTTTCTAATCAATTAGATAAAATAAAAAAAGTTTTAAAAGATGAAAATTATAAATTTACTTTTGAAGATATAGTTGTAAAAAAATGACAAAACCTAATTACTATGCAATAATACCTGCAAAGGTTAGATACTCTAGCTTAAAGCCTAATGCAAAACTCTTATATGGCGAAATAACTGCATTAAGTAATAAGCTGGGGTATTGCTTTGCAACTAACAATTACTTTGCAGAATTGTATGGAGTTAACAAAAATACTGTTTCTAGATGGTTAACTGATTTAAAAAAATTAGGTTTTATAACTATAACAATTGAAAGAGATTCTAACAATCAAATAATCAAAAGAACAATAGGTATAGTACAAATAGATGATAGGGCTAACTACAAAAAAGGCAAAGATAATAATACAAGTAATATTAATAATACAAGTAATAATATATATATAAAGGAAAAATTTATTGCTGAAGTTATGAAATATGATTACCCTAAAGATATGTTAGAAGATTTTATTAATTATTGGTGTGAGGGTGAAAAGAAGATGCGCTATCAAAAACAAAGTACATTTGAAATAAAATTACGATTATTGCGCTGGGCAAAAAATCAAAAGAAATGGGATAGCAAAAAACAAACTATGTCAAAATTAGATAGTCAAATAAATGAATGGCAAAAAGCAAAAGATTTATTAAAATGAAACCACAAAAAGAATTTATAGAAAAAGTATTAGATTTAATTTCAAAGGCAAATATTTTAATTGGTACAAAAATAGAGGCACAATCTTTAGCAGTATTATCAACACATTTTGCAAAAGTTTTATTAAATGATAAAAAATTAAAAACTTTGAGTTGGAATCAAGTTGAAGATGCTTTTGATGAAGGAATATTAAAAGAAAAACAATTTTTAAATATTCCAACTTTATATAAATGGTGCATAGATATGAAAAAGAAAGTTGATAATGCTTATTATGAAGTCCATACATTAAACAAACCAAAAGCGCAAGTGCCTTACTATCAAAAACCAAAACTTTTAAAATAATGGAAACACTTATATTTATTAACTTGTTATTATTATACTTATTATTTAGAAACAATCATAAATACTAAAATGAAAATATTAAACTTATATGCTTGTTTAGGTGGTAATAGATATAAATGGAATGAAGTTAAAAATGATATTGAAGTTACAGCAGTTGAAATAGATAATGAACTTGCAAGATTATATCAAGAAAGATTTCCTAATGACAGGGTAATTGTAGGTGATGCGCACCAATACTTGATAGACCATTATAAAGAATATGATTTTATTTGGTCAAGTCCACCATGCCCTACACATAGTAGAATTAATATATCTATGAAAACAACAAGAAAAATGCAATATGCAGATATGAGTTTATATCAACAGATTATATTTCTTGACAATTTTTATAAAGGTAAATATTGTATAGAAAATGTAATACCTTACTATAAACCATTAATACCTGCTAAAAAAAGAAATAGACATTTATATTGGACAAATTTTTATTTGCCTAATATTGTAAGTACAAGAAAAAATCCTGATTTAAGCAGAACAAAAAACCTTGTAAATGTTTTGTCTAAATTTCATAATTATAATTTTAATAAATATAAAGGTAAACAAGCAAAAAATAAAATAGCAAGAAACCTAGTTGATTATGAAGCAGGTAAAACAATATTTGAAACAATGTTAGGAATTGTAAGAAAAGAAAATATTAATCAAACTGAATTATTTTAATATGAAAACAAAAGAAGAAATAAAAACACTATTAACGAAAGATGAAAGATTACGTGATAGTGATGCAAAACTAATTGCAAGATTTTGGACAAATGAATTAAAAAGAAAAAATATAGATACACAAGATATAACAGCACATGAATTTTTATCAATGTATGCTACAAATAAATTACATAATGTTGAAGGACTTACAAGAATGCGTAGAAAAGTACAAGAAGAAAATGAACATCTACGTGGTAAATTTTATAAAGAAAGACAAACAACACAACAAGATAAAATGAAAAAAAAATTAGGTTACAATGTACACATGAGTTGTGAACTAAAAAAGAAAAAGTCTAATTATCCAATTCAATGGTTGTTTTAATGAAAAAAACTATAAGTAAATTAAAAAAAGAACTTGATAAATGGTTTAGCCTTTATATAAGGTTACGAGATGCTATGCCAGTTTCTGGATTAGTTCAATGTTTCACTTGCGGTAAAATAGCGCATTATAAAAAAGGCGGTATGCAATGCGGACACTTTCAAAGCAGAAGGCATCATGCAACAAGATGGAATGAGCAAAATTGCCAAGTCCAATGTGTAAAATGTAATATGTTTTCAGGTTCAGGTGAACAATGGAAATTCGGACTTAATTTAAATGCAAAATATGGTGAAGGTACAAGTCATGAATTGCAAATGTTAGCACAAACAACAGCAAAAAAAATGCGTTTTGA
>VTLG01013597.1_pt1 | contig 13215 bp, 20 predicted proteins | sample 4694571 | NCBI WGS metagenome assembly VTLG01 (sample SAMN12604809, study PRJNA352737) | marine metagenome | biome: ENVO:00000447; feature: ENVO:00000209|ENVO:00000569|ENVO:01000036; material: ENVO:00002151; isolation source: viral sequences binned using virsorter ... | reverse complement strand
GAATGATACTGGTAGGAAGGGTGCTTCACCTGTCCCTGAATCAGTAAGCAGACATGCTACTTGGGTGGCAAGAAGTTATCTTGATTTCTCACAGGGTGGCAAGCTTGCGAAGGTAGGTGATGTTGCTATCCCATATCTTAACGCAGGACTACAGGCTACAAGAGGAATGTTTAGCACTTTAACTGGTCGTGTTGCAGGAGGTGGTGAAGTTGGTTCGGCAAGGGCGAAGGAAATAGCAAGAGCGCATTTAAAGATGGCACAGTTCATAGGAATCTTTGGTGCTTTCTTCATAGGCAACATGATGAAATTCCCTGATGAAATGGAAAAGGTAGACGACAGGGATTTATGGAATAGTATAATTCTGTTCTCTGATTTTACTGATAAGGATGAAGAAGGGAAGGTGAACAGTCGTGGTTATTTCAAGGTTACATTAGACCAAGGGCAAGCTGCTATGGGTAGTTTGGTTGGTCTTTTGTTTACAAATTATCTTAGGACAGAGACAGACCTACCACCAGATAGTGTATACGGTAGGTTAGCTAGAATAAGACCCGAAGTATTTAGGGAAGGTCTTATGAATCTTATTCCTTTTACTAACTTTCTTCCACCTACTATTGATGCTTTGCTTGCTGCGGTTAATATGGATTCATACCAATGGAGAAATATACACAGAGGGGTATTGCACAAAGACAAGGGACAGGAATGGACACCGTATACCCACCCTGCCTTAACGATGTCAGTACAAAAGCTAAATGAATTACTACCAAGCTATGCAGGGATAATACCTGATGAACCATTCTCTCCTGCACGAATGAAATTTGTGGTTGAAACATTTTTTGTCCCCAGTAATTCTATTGTCAGGTTGGCTACGATGGGGATTGATTCTTTATCAGATAAATATTTGCGTACCCCACAAGAAAAAGAAATAGTAGCTGATCTTACTAAAGAGAAAAGAAGAATGTTCAAAGAAATACCGGGGCTTGATAGGGTGTTTGAGATGACACACAAGGAGAGTGTGCATGACAGAAAGAAAGCACACAACGATATGTTGGTTGGCAACTCAAGGATAGCTAAAGTTAAGAACCAAGTTAAATTATATGAATCACAATTGAATGGTGTAGCACCAGATGACAGGGAAACAAAAAAGAAAATAAGAAAGCTTGCCTTCGCAACAATAAAAGCTTACGAGAAGATCAATCATATATCAAAAGAAGAAGGCTCTGTTATGCGTGAGCAGTTTGAAAGATCATTCAGGAGCAAAGTAAAATTAAAGAACATCACAATGCCTAAGTTCTGGCGTGAAGTTAAACAGTCTCGTGATGCTCACACTAGGGCTGCTATGATTTTTGGTAATTATAATACTGCGAGTGAAGAGAAAAAGAAAATAATTATGAAAGAATTTTATGCCGACAAGGAATTAAACATAGGAACGAAAGGGATAAAAGTTTCTTCCATCCTAAACGGTATGATAGTAAAAGAAAAAAGAAGTCCTAAGAATGAAAAGTTAGAAGGGATGAACAAGACTCTTACAGAGATGTCCAAGAAGGGTTGGGATTATTTTGATTGGAGAGAATGATGAAGGGCATCAATGATTATGTAACCAAGGATGGTGTGCGTGTACTGCGTGTCCACTATTCTGCTGACGAAGACAAGGATACCGATAATCCAAGAGGTAAGGATTGGTTGGCTAAGTCTTTAGTGGGCTACCCCGGTGGTGTCATTGGTGCTAAGTGGAAGAGGGAGATGGAGATTGACTTCAATGCACAGGGTGGTCAGCTTGTATTCCCATGCATGGAGAAACATATACAACGTATCTATATACCAGAGTATAAAGAACTGCCAGAAGCTTGGAAGTTATACGGTGGGTTCGACTATGCAGGTAGGGGTGTTACCGCATTCGTAGTAGTAGCTCATGACAAGAAGCAAGATGAATACTATGCTGTGCATGAGTTCTATAAGAAGAAGGCAGGTTATGTTATGACATCTGAAGCTATCAAGGACTATAAATATTATGACAGATTAGAATGGATAACATCTGATCCAAGTATGTGGACTAGGACACAGGAACGTGGGAATGGTGGTGACTTGGTTAGCATGGCTCAGTTATTCAGTGAACAAGGGATACATTTTATCAAGGGTACACGAGGTGGTGATACAGAATTTGCTGAACTGATTAACGAGAAGATGTGGAATGGATTTGACAGGAAAGGATTCTCTACTTCATGGCAACCCAAGTACAGGATAACCAAGGCTTGCCCCAACCACTGGACAGAGATGTCACAATGGCGGTATAATGAATGGTCAACTAGCACTGGTGTTAATAAGAATGTTAAGGAGTCGATGATAGATAAGAACAACCACAGCATTGATGCAGTCAAGTACCTATTCAAGATGCTGTCCAGTAACTGGATGGCTGATAAGGTAGACAGCTTTGATATGTCCAGACATGTAGTTAACTAAGGAGGGAGAACACAATGGCAGAAACTTATGTACAACCAAACACTCTGACCAATGATGATGGGGAAGAGTATGATGTTAAAACTGTTTGTTCCCATGAGGGACGCAAGAAGATGGATGACCGTGCCGCTAATGTAATTAACATATCTATGGAGACTGACAACAGGACGGCATGTGGCGACATTGGTGGAAAATACTAAGATAGCAAACACAACTGGCGGTCTTGCAATCCATCACAATGGTAGGTATCATCCATGTGACAGCTTGATGGCATCAGTTTTCTTAGGCAACGATGACCACACAAGAGCTTACTGTATAGCAGGTTGTCGTATTAAAAAGAAGCTAGTTGGTGGGCAATGGAAGAGTGATACTGAATATCATTTGTTCAGTGAAATCATAGGAAGATTATCACCTGACCTTATCAAGGAGATAAGAAAGTTCCTTAAGGATAACAGGATAGAACGCATCATCATGATATGTTCTGACGAAGACTTCAGGAATAGAATGAGAAAAGAATTTGGATGCCGTGCTATCTTTGAAGACGAGAAGAGAAGAAAGAATGATTCAGTTATCTTAAGAGAATGGTTCGCAAGAAACAAGAGTGGCTCTGAAGATTCTCTGCTCAAGGTATGGGGTGATTGCAGTGAAGCGGTGAAGGCTAACTATCCACCCACTCGTGACTGCATGGTCAGGCTTCTTGATTGGTATGACCAGAGGATGAATAAAAAAATAAGCGTACCTATAACATTATCACAGCGTACAGGTTATGGATAAGATAGCAACCCCAGAAGAAACTGCTTCTAACGTAGGGAAGAAATTCAACAGGCAAGATGCCTTCATTGAACAGATCATAATGAACCCTAGCAAGAGCAAGATTTCACTTGCCATTAAAGCAGGGTATGCAATCAAGGCTATTGATAAAACAGTCAGCAGGCTGACAAATGACAAGGCGTTTCTCAAGCGTCTTGAAGCTAGGAAAGATGAGATACAAATACGATTACAAGTAACTGCTGATAAGGTAGCCGAAGAGTATGCAAGGATAGCGTTCCTTGACCCAAGAGATTACTACGAGTATACTCAGGACGGTGGTGTTACTTCAAAGAAATCATCAGCTACCGATCTTAAACCAGTATACGAGATAGAAGAAACAAGATCAGGCAAGGGTGCTAATGGTAAGAATACCATTAAGCTTAAATTCTATAACAAAATGGATGCTCTCAAAGCATTGAGAGATATGTTCGGATATGACAAACCTGCTAAACATGCCCACCTCGTTGCAGGAAGTGGACAAGGACTCGATCCAAAGAGGATTGAAACGGCTATCCTCGGACTCATTGGCACAACTGCATCAACTCCTCCTTCTTAGGGATTGGGTCAAGCATCCCAATAACTTTATATTTTCTGGTTATGTTAAGACAAAGGACGAGCATGATGCAGACAATCCTATCAAGGCATTCCCAGACAAAGCCTACCTCAGAGAAGTAATCAACGTAGTCCATACATCGGACAGGTTGTTCATACCCAAGAGTAGACAGATAAGAATGTCTTGGGTCATGGTATTGTATGCCCTATGGGTAGCCCTGTTCTCCCCACACCAAGCTATCTTTATACAGAGTAAGAAAGAAGAAGATGCTGCCGCCCTAGTATTTGACAAGAAGATGGAGAACTCAAGGATGAGTTTCGTTTACCATCACCTGCCTGAATGGCTCAAGGAAATGATTCCTGTGGACACCAGTTACGCTAAGATGAGATTTGGCAATGGAAGTATAGTGTGGGGTATCCCAGAAGGAGGACATATCATTCGCTCTCACACAGCTAGTCTGGTGATATCAGATGAGTGTGCCTTCCAACCAGAATTTGAGGATGCCTACACGGCAGCAGTTCCTATGGCTAAGAAGATAGTAGGCTTATCTTCCGCAAACGGTGGGACTTTCTTTGGGGATGTTGTTACTGAAGTAATCTAGTACAGCCAAGCTACCATCTGATCCTTGTCAGGGTCTAAATCAAAATGCAAGAAGTCTTTGCCTATCCCTATCCTCTGGAATATATCATATTGTAACGCAGTATGTAACAGTTGATATCTTATCCGACTTGTCTTGGCTGATACATCAACAGCACGACCGCCAACATGATGGCTTGACTTAGGATTCTTCTTGGTTTCTTTATGTTCATCACAACGATAGCCACTGTTAATTGTGATAGGATGCCCATAGATTTCCCTCATATGATCTAACGCAAGCACAAGTTCAAAGTCAATCCCCAACTGACCGTGGCACTTGCCGCACTTACAACTAAATTCATGCGGTTTAAAGTATTTAATGATAGACCAATCATCAATTCGTGAAACTTTGTCGGCTTCTAAATATTCCAAGCCTTTTTCATACATACCTTTAGGGAATTTGCCGACTCCTTCTATTTCTTTCCACTCTTCTTCTGGTATTTTTTCTATATTCATTTGGTTTTCCCCCTACCAAAACATTATTAATTTGCCTCTATCATTCCTGACTATGTGGCCCTGAAAAGTAATTCTGTATTCATCCTTCTTATATTTTTTATAACTTGCTATCCTGTGCAACTTCTTGCCATCGTGTATTACCATCTCTCCTACTGAATACGGATAGTAAACATCCTTGAAATCCATCCCACCACCACCAGTTGGTAACATAACTGGGAGAGTAAACGCACTTGCATCCATGTTCCCTAAATCTAAAACAGTATGTGGGTTATCAATATGCCAATTACCAGAAATCAATAAGAACTTTTCATCCGATGGGAATATGTGGAAACCGGGGAAAGCCAAATCATTATCCGATAATATCTTTTCTCCTAATTCATTGCCAAGAACACTAGCTACACATTTATACAACGACTTAAATGTTTTCTTTAGTACAGGGTTTAACTTGTTGACACCATTAAAGTATTCCTTCGTATTACCGTCAAGATAAGCAGACTTGCCTAAAGTAAAAAACGGAAAGTCATCTGACCTTGACTCCCATAAATGCCTTAACTTTAAAACGGAATCAGCAACCTGACTCATCGGGTAATCTATTGCCACTCTTTTAATTGTTTGCCTCCTTCAATTGTTTAATTATCTTTCTCTTTTTGTCCATCTTACCTTCAAGGTAGCTTATATATGTTAACATTTCTTCCCAACATTTATAAGCCTTAGATTTTTTAGTTGCTGTCTTAACTAATTCCCTTCCTAAATGTTTAATACAATCATCAGGTCTTTCCAACCTGTGTCTCAGGTCAGGTGTCTTCATTGACTTGCTCCATAAAATCCTCTACTGGTATAATAGAATAATATAATATTGATATTTTTTCTGGCGGTGAGCTTCTATGTTTTCTTCTTGAGTAAAAATCATGTGGCACAACAATACGCCAAGGCTCTCTACTCCTTCTGAAAAATAAAACAGGCAACCTTTCTATCGGTGCCTGTTCAACTGTTTGTTCCCACCATTTTTCTATCTGTAATTTCTCTTGGAACTTAACTTCGATGGCGTACCCATGCAGACCTAATACATCATAGCCACCATCTTGGGTCTGCATGAGGTTACGCTTGTATTCGCCACCGAGTTTCTCAGCTAGGAGTTTGCATACTTCCCTTTCTCCTCGCTGACCCTTCTGTCTACTTGCTCTGCTCAAACTTCCTCCTGTGTTCTTTCCAAGTCTTCACATGAGCATCATGTTGTTCTTGCTTTGGTTTTTCTTTTTTACAATAATTGCGTAATGCTTCTGTTGTGCCTGTAGGCATTTTTACTTCTGAAACTTTAGTAGGCATTGCCTGTTCTCCTTCGCAACAGGGTGAGTAATTGCCACCGCAATGATTGCATTGCGTATGACCGTGTACCTCTATTGGTACAGTTTCTTTATGACATAACGAACATTTTTCTGTAGTCATGTTAACTCCTTGGTGCATAAATATTAATAGGGAATCCTTGTAGCTCTGTTTGTTCTGCTAAATAAACAGGGCCAGTTCCTACGTTACCACGGTGTTCATCGTTGATTATATGCTGGCTTTGTAACCAACCAACAATGGTATAGTTTGGCATCTCTCCAACAACCAATACATAAACATCGCAGTCAGATATCTTCTTGGTGGTGGGGACAATTAAACGTCCAGTAAAATAATGAGTTGTCTTAACGTCAATAGTTGTATCAACAATTTTTAAATCATAATCGCCCCTTGTAGTAGAGAAATCAGGATAAAGATTAAAGGCTTTCCCAAAAGCCAACTCACCGCCAACTCCCTCGACTTCAGTTTGATATGTAGATTGTGAGCCTGCCTTTCTGTTTTTTATCCCCATCTCTCTGTTAGTCTTGTACCTCTGTTCAGCTATAAGGACGGCTATCTTTTGTTCATTACTATTCAGAACAACTTTCTGGCCTCTGTCTAATGGTGTTTCTGCAAACATCATTTCTGCCATCTGGCTTGGTATTATCATGCTTTGATTTCTCCTTTTTTTATTCTATATTTCATTTCAGTTTCTGCTAGTCGTATAGCATGAGCTTTCATTTGTGATACCTGCTCTACAACCATGCCAGTTTCGTTATGAATACAATAAGCATGTATCGGATATTTAAAATCTTTAACAACATAAGTTTTATACAACTCAGCATCGGTTACTAATTCTCTTTTCTCCATAATGTCATAAATCCTTTCTTGGTATTCTCTAGTATCCTGAAGAATAAACTACGCTCATCATCAGTGATACCCTGACGATTAAAGATATGCTCCACGTTTTCTTCATCCCCTTGGTAACCAAACTCTTCTGCTTTCTTGGCAACAAATAAATTATAAGCCAATGTTTCTATATTGTTATGCTCATTAGGTATTATTTTATTGTCACGGTTTCTGTCTGGGTTAAATTCTTGGTCAAGAAACCTGTCTAATTCCTCGTCTTTACTCATTGGGTTCCTCCTTTAGAATCTTTCCTTTGAGTTTTTTGCCACGATGTATCCACAAGATATCATCCTTTGTCAACCCTTTCAATCTTGGTAGTTCGCTCTCCATATAAACTACCAAGTCCTGTGTTTTATTGAGCTTACGAAATGCCTGTTCATCCCTTGCCAGATAAAACTGTTCACTAAATATAGGAGAATGCATGAGTACATACCCATTCTTCTTATAGGCATCTCTCCATTCTTCACCCTTGATAATAGATAGATGTTTAAATGTTTTGTCAAGAGCGATTCTTTGACACTCTGCCTTGGTCTTGCCATCCTCCTTCTCATAAAAGTTTTCGTATACTTCCCTTGCTATATCCCCAAGGTTGAGGAGTATAGAGGGGTGTTCTAATTCTACTCCTTTCTTTTCCAAGACAGAATCAGCGTCTTGTTCATATTTACCAGAAAAATTTTTTTCAGATTTTTCCACTTGGTCTTTCCCCCTCTGTCATTAATTGAGTACGTTCATTATAATTAAGATGAATACTTCTAGGTGCTACTCCGTTCCTGTTTTTTCTAAGATTAAGAATGTACTGCTTGTACTTGTCTGGCACGTTGTCACCCTTGTCAGTATTCTTTATCCATTCATAGTGAAGGATCATAAAGGTGTCTGCATCCTGTGCCAACTGCCAACACTCACCGATGTTAGATAGCTCTGGTTCTTTCTCACCATCACGATTCATTTGAGCTACCACAATCAGCTTAATACCAAGCGTAGTACATATATGCTTGAGCATCTGGTTGTATCTACCCAAGCTGATACGCTTGGCATTCTCTTTAAACGCAAGCTTGTCATTCCTGATATGACCAATGTAATCAACCAAGACTACCTTGATGCCATGCTTGGCATGGTACTTATGTATCAAGCTAGTGATATGGTTGATGTTCTTCGGTGTATTGTCTGTCATGTACAGGGTAGAATGTTCAAGCTTCTCTGCGAATCTAGCCACCAGTTTAAATTCTTCTGGTGTATTGCCGTAGTCGCCAGTATCTATCTTATCAATCTCAACACCTGAGAGTATAGCGAGAACACGAGTAATGATTTCATCAATGTTCATTTCAAGATTGATATACAGGACAGGCACTTCTTCTACTGCAAGATTCAAGGCTATGTTAAGAGACAAGCCTGTCTTACCTACCCCTGTACTGGCCGCGATACAGTTCACATCCCTCAACCTTTTCATATACCTGTCGAGCAATGGGAATCCTGTCTGGTAACCACTCTCTCCTTCTGGGTCTTCAAACCTAGCCTTCGCATTCTTATAACCACGCACTGCCATATCCTCTGGGGAATAGACATCGACTGCCTTGCTGTTGCTGTCCACTTCACCCATCAATTGGAATACGGAAGAGTGTGCTTCATCAAGGAGAGTTGATGCGTCATCATTAACCTCAAACGCTGTGTTCATAATGCCCTGCATCTTATCTATAAACTTACGCTTGATAGCTAATGCTCTTACCTTACGACAATGAAATGCTATTGCCGTTGCTGTTGGTGTGTAATCTTCCAAGGTTGAAAGCTTGTATATACCACCAACATCATCAAACTTATTTTGATTCTTCAACTCATCAGCCAATGTAATCATGTCGATGGGTTGATCCTTGCGTTTTAATTTAATCATCGCTTTATAAATTATTCTTATTTCATGAGAAAATAAATCTTCAGGATCAATCAATGACATCGCTTCGTGTATTCTATCTGGCTCTCGGAATATAGAACCGATGATAGACGCTTCAGATTCATCGGAGAATGGAGCCATCTTTATATCACTCATCCAACATCTCCTTTCTATATTTGGCTAACCTTAGTTCCTCCTTCTGCTGTTGTACTCTCTTGACAGCAGATAGAGAACCGAAGTTAGCACTCCTTGTGTTGTTCAATCGCATGGTTTGTATTGCATCAAACCATTTAATTAAACCCGGTATGTTCTTGGCATTCTGCAACCAAGGATCATTGCAAGCCAGAAGATACTTGAAGTTCTCAATCAAGTTATCGTATCCAACGGCTGTTGTGAGAGCCTTGATGTTTCTACCCTGTTCTTGGTAAGCCTTGTTGCTGTGCGGTACACCGAAGTGTTCCATGTATACAGTTTTCAAGTCACCAATTATTTCTGCTACTGTTTTAGTCGCCATCCATTCCTCCTTCGTAGAAGTTCAGGTATCGTTGTCCAAACCTCATCATGCTCATGTCTATGTACTTTTTATTTAATTCTATTCCCATCACCTTCCTTCCATGTTTGACAGCCACCACTCCTGTAGTACCAGAACCCCAGAAAGGATCAAGCACGGTGTCACCTACCTTGCTACCTGCAAGGATACAAAACTCTGGTAGTTCTGGAGGGAATACTGCGAAGTGTGCTTCGTCATATCCTTTGAGATTAATATTCCAGACATCCCTCTTGTTTCTGAACTCACCAGTATTACTATTGATTGAGTTCATGGAAGTGCCACGCCTTGTGTCTGGACGTTCACCTCTCTTGTCACCTGCATATGCGGCAGGTTCTTGCAATGCTTTGTAGTCAAAGTAATACTTGTTACTCTTTGATAATAAAAAGATATACTCATGTGACTTGGTGCATCTATCCTTGACAGGTTCTGGCATAGCGTTAGGCTTGTTCCATATGATGTCCTGCCTCAGATACCAACCATCATTCCTCAATGCCAATGCCAACAGCCAAGGTATGCCGATCATATCCTTTGGCTTAACACCTTGCACCTTGTTGTTGATAGCTGTTGACTGTGCAGTTCTACGCTCTGGGAACATAGGATCAATGTGTTCACCCTTATGTCCAGTACCACAATAGGTATCACCAATGTTTAACCACAACGTGCCATCTTTCTTGAGGACTCTTCTAACTTCTCGGAATATATTGACCATGTTATCTATATATTCTTCTGGTGTTTCCTCAAGACCTAACTGTTTATCAATCCTATTAGCCCCACACTTTCTACATATTGTTTTGTAGATAGCATCACCAACCATAGGATTATTCTTGTGTCCTGTTATGGTATGCTCACTTCTCTTTGAGTCCCTGACATGGGTACAATGCTTGAGTCCACCAACCCATCTGCCAGTACCATAGTCACGCAACCCCCAGTAAGGTGGAGATGTAACACAAGTTTGTATCTGTTCATCTTGTATCTTCTTCAAACCATTCATCGCATCTTCATGTATGACGAATGGCAAGTCCCATTCATCCATAGTCACCCCCTATTCATTGAATACAATTTTAATTGAGGTCTATCTTCTACAAGCATCTGTAAATACTGATGCATCTTCCTTCTCTTCTCTGGATTCATCCTGTTGTATGTCTCTGTTACCTCTGGCAACTTATGATTTGACAATCGTTGCACCCAATCATAAGGCACACCCTTATCAATCAAGCGAGTAATGAATGTACGCTTGAATGAATGCACATCAGTCTGCATTATCTCTGGGTACTGTTCAGCAACACGAATCCTAGCTACCCTGTAAGCATAGCAATTAATATTATCTACAGGGTTGCCATCCTCATCCAAGAATACATGGTCATCAATGCACCTTGTAGTCCACTTTCTTTTGAGAACCAAGTCAACGGCTATGTCATTAAGTACGATGTATGCATAGTCCTCGTTCATGTACTCTTCGGATTTCATAAAAGACTTGGGGACTTTAAAGTAATAGATGTCATCTTCCTTGTTGAGAAACTTCCATTGAAGATTACATACTACTGATTCACGCTGTCCAGTATTGATACTGAACAATGCCATGTCCCTCAAGTAACTGGGCAGGTTGTTTAACAGGGTAACTTGCCAGTTATACTCCAAGTGTTTCTTTTTCTGCGGAGCTTTCAAGCTATAGAATACAGCTTCATCTTCATCTACCAACCTGATGGGTGTCCAGTAATCCAACAAGCCATACTCTTTTACTGCCTTGTTACCTATCAAGTTAAGAAATGCCAACTCTTTATTGATAGTGGTAACAGATATACCAGAGTCAGCACGATCCTGAATGTACTTGTTGAGAACATGGAGTTCACAATCTCTTACTTGCTTCGGCCTCATACCGATGTCATTCATTTTCATGCTACCGATATAAGGCTCAAGCTTCCTTGCGTACTCCTCGTCCTTGTTCTTGGTTTTCTTTGTGATTAAATTGAGGTGGACATCAGCAACCTCGGTCATGGTTGCCTGTTTCCTATCGCCATCTCTTTCATTGTATTCCAGTTCGCTTATAATATGAGCCATAGCTAACTGGGCTTGTCCTTTGTTGCGTGTACCTGTAGTTATCCTTCTCCTTTGTCCTTTGTAAACCCCGACAACTTGCCAATTGGGACTACCTTTTCTCCGTGCGAGTCTGAGCGTACAGGTATGCACTGTTTACCTCCTTTCATTTGTGTTGAAACATATTCATCACAGAAAGCAACAAGATCATTGTATTCATATACAATACAACGTGAAGAAAGAATGATCGGTTCAAGATGTTGCTTAATATGATTAAGGAAAAATGATCTGCTCACACCAAAGAGGTTATGAGCCTGTGCCTGTCGTATCCATAGTGGTTTTATCTTCTGCTTCAATGTTATGCTCCTTAGTAAATAATGCGTTGTTTGTTTCGCTTGCCTGTTTCTCTTGCACCTTCCTTGTTCTCCAATGCATTTGTTTTTTCCTGTGCGTATTACCTTTCAGCATTTCATCTGATCTTTTGTTAAGTTCTTCATTGTCTATGATACGCAATAAATTACCGTGCTTGTCATACACTTTTACTGGGTACATGTTGTCCTCCACCAAAGGTTAAACATATGACGAGGGAGGTGAAAGGGAGGAGACAATCCTCCCTCGCCACATGAAATTGATGGGTAGCTTGCTCTCATTGTCCACTTTTTTCATGCTATGTCCGGGCCGTGGAGTTGACTTCAGGATATGTTTGAAGCATGTGAGCCGAGTAAGTGTCCGCTACCCCAAGGGATACACTATAAGGTAGGCCCGTTGTTAGATTGCTATGCCATCACCATAATCATCAGATACAGGAACACCACCTTCAATTGGATCAGAGCCACCTGAGTCACCACCTTCCCAACGCTCAAGCTTTTTGAACTGAGCTTTCTTCAGGTCAAGCATCATCTTGATTGTTACCTTGCCAGAATTTCTATCCTTCATAGGTTCTGGTACATAGGTGGTAACAAAGACTCGTCCAGTAGAACCAGACGCAACCTGTATCCCTTCGTTCTTTATGAAGTCAGTAACATTTCTTCCTTCACAATCTTCAAGGACAGGTTGCATGGAAACAGTATTGCCATTCTTCTGGAAGGCAGCGTTACATCTTGCGGTTAATACATAGTTGCCATCATCATCCTTCCAGTAAGGCGGTTTGGAATCCTTGAACTTTCCTTTGTATTCATCTTGGGCGAGGTTCCAAGCACCATCAATCTGTTCCTTAAACTCAGAGTCCTCAAATGTTGAAGGTTCAAAGGTTACCTTGACACTATACCTAGCGTTAACATCAGTTAATTCCGCAGGTATACTGCCACCCTGTCCATCTCTTGCAGAGTTGCTCCACTTGCTAGGCTTGTCCAACCAAGGATAGTTGAACGTGCCAATCGGTGTTGCGTATCTTACTTTTTTCTTCGTAGACATTGAATGCTCCTATTCATTTAGTTAAAAGTTTTCTGACTCCCTTGGAATCAGATTTGAATGTGGCGATTTCATCGCCTTGATGATCCACCAATGTTTCATTCTCTTTCATATGATGGATAATTCTATTGGCATACTTCAGCTTTTCATCAGTCAACTTCTTGATGCCAGACTTGACCGTGTTCAAACGCTTCACAGCCT
>VTLG01005502.1_pt1 | contig 13217 bp, 6 predicted proteins | sample 4694571 | NCBI WGS metagenome assembly VTLG01 (sample SAMN12604809, study PRJNA352737) | marine metagenome | biome: ENVO:00000447; feature: ENVO:00000209|ENVO:00000569|ENVO:01000036; material: ENVO:00002151; isolation source: viral sequences binned using virsorter ... | reverse complement strand
TAAGATGTTAATCTCATCCTTAGTAGCGGTTACTCCATCTAAAATATTAATCTCATCTTTTGTGGCTGTTACACCGTCTAAAATGTTAATTTCATCTTTAGTTGCTGTTACACCATCTAGAATATTAATCTCATCCTTTGTTGCTGTAACCCCATCTAAGATGTTAATTTCATCTTTAGTAGCTGTAACACCGTCTAGGATATTGATCTCGTCTTTAGTAGCTGTTACACCATCTAAAATGTTTATTTCATCTTTAGTAGCTGTAACACCGTCTAAGATATTAATTTCATCCTTAGTAGCAGTTACACCGTCAAGGATATTTAACTCATCCTTAGTAACTGTTGCTCCATCTAGTATTGCTAATTCTGTACTGGTTAAAGCTGCTAACTTAGTAGCTGCTCCAGACTGCATATCTTTAAGAGTTGCAATATCAGCATCTAGATCAACTCTTATCTGACCTGTGGCAGGATTGTTATCAACAATAGTTATACCGTCACCGCCTGATACATCAGTAGTTAATGCTGTATCTATTTTAGCATCAATACGTGACTCAATAGCTTTAGTAGTAGCTACCTTTGTTTCATCACTTGTATGCCAAGTTTCAGTACTATGAATTGTTTCGTCACCATCTTGCCAAGCTGACGCTGCATCACGTTTAGCTTCCTGTGTAACGTATAAGTTTTGATTGAAGTTATCGTTTAGATCTTGTGACTTGATAGCCGATCCAGCATAAAACGTAGCTGATAAGTTATCTACGTTTGTATCACGATAAATTCTAATTGCCTTTCCACTGGCAGGTATGTGTCCACTATTAAATTGTACGGTTGTTGGAGCACCGTTTGGTACGGTGAAATTCGTCTCAGCCGTGCCATCGACTGTAACTTTAACGTCGGTGGTCTTTAGATATTCAAATGGAAAAGTGTACGAGGTGGAGCCGTCACTTGTATAAGTTTTTTCTGTAACTGCCATTTTAAGGTTGTGTTATTTGTTTATATTAAGTATTTCTTTTATTTCCATATTCTTCTTCTGTTCTTTTATGGCTCCTGGTGCTTCTTTTTGTAACTGTCTTGCTTCATCTATCTTACCCTGTTTCATATATTTATCTATTAAACGTTGATATTTAATAGAAGTGAATATATCAGGTCTTGTTTGTAGAAGCTCAAGTTCAGCATTTTCTTGTGCTGTTTTTAGTATTTTATCAATCTCATCATATAGTGGTAGTTTTGTAGAATCAAGTTGGTGATCATATTTAAGATCATCACCTGTTACGTTATGTGCTCTGATCTGACCAATATGATGTTTATATTTCTTTGAGTTCATCAAAGGCATAAGCTTTTTAAAAGAGTTCTGCTTACTAATTAATTCCATAATAGCTTCTCTTTCATTCTGGTCATACTCATAAGTACCTGTTGAGTCTCTAAGAAGTTTACTTGTACCAGAATAGCCAATATCTAATAACCAAGATCTCCAATCCTCTGGACCATCACTGATCTTTAAGGGACTGAAAGCATTTAACCTAGCTAACCAAGGGTTGCTTAAGTCTTGTACTTTTTGATGTTTCCATATATCGTATTGATAAGGAAGACTATTAGAAATAATAGGTTGCCTTGACTTGAAATATTCAATAACATCTCTATCTATTTCATGTCTTGCAGTATCTATAGATTGCTGTAACACACCACCAGCACCTGAGAATGGTACAGCACTTCTTAATGTATTAGCAGCTAATCGTTCATAACCAGCAAAGTCACCATTAGATATGGCTACTAAAGGTTCTAAACCTCCTAATGGTGTTTCATTAAAGAAGGAAGCTGAAACAGTCCAACGTACTTTATCAAGCCAATCTTCTAAAATTGGTTGTTCTACGTCTCTTGCATAATAAGCTATATCACCAAGTATATCTAATACCTGAGACACACCTGGAAGACCTTGTGTACTTATCCACTTCTCCTTACCAGTTAACATCTCACCACCTGGAATACGAATTGTATTAGGTATATAACCTAATTCTCTTCTTTCATTAATTCTTCTTTGAGAATTGTAGTGACCATTACCTCTTATACCTCCGTCCATTGCATAGTTCCAGAGACCAGCAACTAGAAGACCACTGAATATCTGTCTACCTTGGTACTCAGCTTTTAATTCTTCAAATACTCTTCTTGCATTAGGTGTTTCAGATAGAGACATTCCATGAGCTTTTAATGCAGCATCAATCTGTTCGTCAGTCTTAGCCCAGAGAGTCTTACCATATTTATCCATACCAGGGATACTGGCAATAGGAGTATATGAAAGAGACATTCTGATAAAGTTCATACCTGAACGTGGGAACATCATCACTGTTTTTAATAAAGGCATAGATGTTGTAGCATCTGCAAATACTTTCGCAATACCATTATCTACGTTTAATGCTACTTCACCTGTTGCATTCTTAACAGCTTTATTAGTAAGCATTCCATTACTGTCAAACATTGATTTATAATGAGTTTCTTCTGCAAGTTTTAAAGCTTTCTTAAATTCAACTTTATTAGCTTTTGGTCCTAATTTAGTAAGAACTTCATCATAAGCATTCATTCTTGCTTGGAGTGTTCCCATAAATGAAGTAGTATAAGCATCAACACCACTCATACCTGTCATTCCATATCTGGAATATCTAGTACGAGACCAGCCATCAGCCATCTTTGCTAAATCATATTGGACTAGCTTTCCAATATCTCCTTCTTTTCTCCAGTGTTCAGCAACATCATCTAAGACTTTCCATTCATTTCTATTCTGTAATGTATAGTCCTTTCTGAATGCATCTACCATTGCATCAGGATCATTATTCACCTTTTTAATGGTGTCCCACATATAAGATAAAGCACGAGCATTAGTTTCTTGGATAGCTCCATAGTAATAGAACATCTTCTGAAGTTTTGCTTGATCAAACCCACCACCTGTAATGCCTTGATAAGCATGGCCTAATATAGCGTTGATTGGTTTTTGCATAAGCTCTTTACCATTACCTACAACTGCTCTAAGTGTTGATAATCCAGATAGAACATTGTTATACATGTATGACCATGTAGCACTAGCAAATATATTCATAGAATCTCTTTTACCAGAGAAGCCTTCTGGGCTGATAATCAAACCACCTGGAGATATTTGCTTAGCTGCCCACTCTAGTAATCCAGCTTGGGTAACAACATTACCTTTAGACATTTCAAAAGCTCTTGAAAGAGGAGCCATTAGTTCAGGACTCTTCTGTTCTAGTTCTTCTAAGGTCTTAGTGAATTTTCTAGCTTGTGCATGGAATGAGTTTTCTGCATTCTTTAAACTATTGGTAATTTCTAATAACTGTTCTGGAGATTTAGTTGTTAGATTATTGATATTGTTTTTTAAATCATTACCTTGTACACCCCATACATGTTGAGTCATACGGTACTCAGGCCAAAGAATTTCCATCTTCTCTCTGAGTAGTTTCATCAACCTTGGGTTATCAGCAATACCTTTAAACTTCTCAGCTGTTGTAGCAATAGTAGATACTTCAGCACCTAGCGTATTCATCACACGAGTAGCTGTTTCAACAACATCTCTACCTAAATACCTATCATTAAGTATTTGATAAGCAGCTAAAGCAGCTTTTTGTTGATCTGCATTTAATGTTTTAACTACTAAACCATTAAATTCTGCTTGGTTAGTTTTATTGATGAACATTTTTCTAAGTTCATCTGCACTACCAGCGTTTAAGTAATCACTAAGTAGATTAAATGCTGACTTACTCATCTGATTTCTGTTGATTCTGATACCCAATATTTTGGATTCAAAGTCACCAGCCTTCAGACCTTTCTTAGCTATATCAATAGTTATATCCCTAGATGTACCACCAACTTTTAATACCTTTCTAATAAGTGATTCAGGTATGATATTAACTGGTTGTCCTGTAGTAAGACCTAGTTGATTAGTAGTTGTATCAACCATATTTCTAGCTACATTACCAGGACTGGTTGATTGTCTAGCATTAACAGAGTCAGATACTACTCCATTATTAACATCAGGATCAAAGTCAATGTTTTCTGGGTTATTTTTAACTTTATCTATACCTGCTTTCCTTGACTCATCTTTGATAGTTTTGGTAGTAGCAGAATCGAAATGTTCAAGGCTATCCCATCTATCAAGATCTGTTAAAAGTTGTTTTTTCTTAGCTAGTAAAGCTGGCATTTCAGATTTATTAATCATACCTGATGCTATAGCTTCATCAATTCTAGCTAGTGCTTTGATTTTCTCAGGGTTAGCATACTTAGATATTTCATCAGATTTGAATATTTCAGCTGTTTTATCTTTTGGACTAAACCAATGCATGATACGCTTTTCACCAGTTAGAAACTGATTAGTACCTACCTTCTTAGCTTGTTTAAGCCAAGGCTTAGCTACGTTCATACCAAAGCCAAGTATGTTACCTACTACAGGTAGACCAGCCTCTTCAAGCATGGCTCTGTATGTTGTAACCTCTGGGCTATCACTATCTTTATTTAGCAATACCTCTGGGGCTGGTATCCAACCTTTAGGTCCAATTATACCTGGGAATAAATCAACAGCTGTTTTAGTGAGAGTTTCATCTCTTTCACTAACGTCTGATAAACCTACAATACCTACATCAGTACCTACAACACCTAAAGTTTTTATCAACCAAGGCGCACCTTTTAGTTTAGCAGCTACAGCTCCTCCACCATACATAGTAGGTATGACAATAGAAGATATATCTCTAGTTGCTTGTACTATTGGGTCTTTTGCTGTTGTATGCTCATCCCACCAATCATCTAGTTTTTCTCCACCTGGGACGTGTCCTATGACATCCATCCCAAAGTTAGCAACACCCATTAAAGCTTGGTTTAGGGATGTTTTAGGATCGAACCAGTTTGCTTTATCTAACCTATTAGACCTAAGCATACCTTGTTCAATAAAGTTCTTACCTGCATACTCTTCATAGCTCATACCCAGATATTTCTGAGTCCAGTTTTCTCTAGCTAGTAACCTTTCATCACCTTCTGGCAAAGCTCTCCAAGCTTTTAACTCACCTCTCCAATCATTACCACCACCTGTTTGTAGTGATGCTTGTTCTTTCTGACTGATAGGTTGTAAACCACCTTTTTCTTCTATCTCCTGACCTGTAGGTGTCGAGTAACTCGGACCTGGCATAGGTTTTGTAGTAGGAGTTGGGTTATCTTCTTTATCTTTATTGATAATAGATAACATATCTTCAGACATAATTAATCCTCCTCCACAATAATTTCATTTGTATATGCATTTTTATAAAGTCCTGATAGTTCACCCGTAGCAATTTTTTCAAGTAAGTATTTTTCAGATTTAGAGCCAGGTTTGAATTTATATCTATTGAACTTAACCATAGGATGATTAAAGTCAATTTCGTTTAAATCACATTCTGTACAGACTTTCTTCACTTCAGCCCATTTGAGTCTAACTCCTGGACTTATTATGATTTCTTCTTTTCCTGAACGTTCTTTAGCTTTGGCTACTGCTGCATCTATTTCTAGTAAATCAGCTTCTGATAACTGAGTTGCATTATTTACAGCAGGGTCTCTATTATCAAGGTTGTTATTACCTCCAGTATCAGCAAAGTTAACTAGATTTTGTACTTCAACTCTACCATGAGCTAATGCAATACGATCTTTAACATTTAAATAACCAGGGTATGCTCCTTGTATAGCTATATCTCTTGGTCCAGGTCTCATTCTTTGAGTAAAGGAACCTTCCTGACCGTTGTATTTTCTTTTCTGAGAAAGCTGAGCATTCATCAATATATCTACTGGTACACCTGTAGCAATTGATTCTTCAATAACTTTACCTGGAACTTCTATTGGTAAACCGTTAGCAAGGTCTTGAGCTGCTTGATGTAGGTATCCAGTTGATATTATTTCTTCTGTTTCCCAAGCTCCTAATGAAGTGATATTACCAGTTTCAAGATCTCTAACAATAGGATTATTTTTTAATGTTACTTGAAGATCTTCATCTGCTTTTATAGCACCTGGATCTACTAATGGTTGATACTTTGTGAAATAAGATATATCAGTATCTGAATCTAAACCTTTAGTTATATGAGCGAAACCTTCATTACTATCAATTTTACTTTTAGCATCACCCCAAGCAAGTTCTAAGGCTTTAGCATATCCTTCATTAGTATCAGGTAGATATTTATCATGATGTTTAAACCTTTCCATTATATAGGCTTTTCCACCATCTACTGCCCCTTGAAGACTAGGTACATTGGTTTTACCTTGTTGTCCAACATATGTACCACCTACTTTTGTAAGTAGAAGACCTTCTAGTGTATCTTCTATTTCCTCTTCACTGCTGCCAGCTGTTACGAAATGTTGGAGAACAGGTAAGAATTCAAGTTTAGCATTGTTACGATCTTCAGTAGTTAATAAGGGACTATTCTCTATGACGTTCATAGCCTCTTCATACTTACCAGCATCAACTAAGTCTTCAATTGATTTTAATTGTAAACCTTTTGTATAGTTCTTTTCATCAAATGGAGCATAGGTTTCTATAAGTTTAGCTGTTTCAGTAAAGCCTTGTTGCTTAGCCCAATCAGCCATATCTGTACGACTCTTGGTTGAACCATCCCAACCTTGACCTTCTTTTGCACCACCTGTACCATACTCACCTGTATGGCTTAAGAATTGAATAGCTTTCTTTTTCTCAAAATGATCTTTAGCTTTGTTTTCTTTTTCTTCTAGTTTTCTTTGCTTATCACCTGCCTCAGCTCTTGCATTTCTAATCTTTTCTTTTAGAAGTGCATTACGTGTACCGTATGTTGGATACTTTGCATCTCTACCTTTTTCAGGGGTTTCAAAATCTAAAGCTGCATAAATTTGTTCTAGTGGTACAGTCAGATCGTTAGCTAAATCATCAACAAAGACAGCTTCTATAGCTTGCTTCATGTTAGGAAGCTTACCATCTCCATCTAAAGTTAGCATCTTACGTTGTACTAAACTATTCATATTAGGAGCATTTAGTGCTGTAGATGTTGTTATATCATAAAGTGCTTTATATTGTCTATTACCCTCTGCTGTAGTCTCTGATAAAATATGCTCTTTAGTTTGTGAAGTTTTAAGCCTAGTTATTGCTTCATTTAATTCAAGCACACCCTGAGAACTGGTATTAACCCATCCGTTTGTTTTGAGCATTATTGCTCGAAAGGTCTCCACATGTTGCTCTATATTAGTAGAGTCAATGGTTACACCATCTCTTTGTAGTGCATTAGAAAATGAAGTCCAATAAGACGATAGGTTTGCCTTTTCTCTACGAGCATGAACATCGTGATAACCAACTGAAAGTTTAGCTGATCTACCTGAAAGCCATTGAGCAAGTCCTACATTTTTAGTTTTGTTTAAAGCAGAATGAGCTTCAACTAAAGTATCTAATTCAGCAGCATTTAAAGCTTCATCTGTGACTCTAGCCCAGAGCCTAGCAGTAGGTGTTTGCGTCTTATGAGCGTCTTGAATATTTTTATTCTCAGCCATCTCATAGTAATCCTGAGCTATACCACTAAAAAATGCTGATCCTGTTGGAGTTAGCTTTTCCCACAACGCTGCTTCTCTGCCAGCCTCTTTAGCTTTCTGCATCATAGCTTCATACTCTCTACGCCTGTTTAAATCAATAGCTTTCCTACGATCTTCGTAAGTTTTATCCTCAACAGCCGCTTTAATATCTTGCCTATTCTGCCATTCTATATTTTGAACTCTTTTAATACCAGCAATTTGATCGTTACCGATTTCTGCAGTTTGGTTTTTAAGGGTATGCATACCTTCTAAAACCTGTTGGTCTCTTTGTCGTAACTGGGATAGACCACCATCCCCTGTCTCTCGTTTTTTAAAAGTAGACCTGTCCTTAGACGAAGGTCTATATCCAATACCCATTTTTATACAGTTGTAAGGTTTACATCTATCTCATCGTAGATAACACCAAGATATCCATTGTCCATTTCAACTACAGCATTAGGTGCTGTTTCTAAAAGGTCTTGTGCTATTACACCTTTATATCTTCTAGATTTAGGTTCTCCCTTGTAGTTCCATTCGTAAATAGAATGTCCATCAGGAGATTGATCTATGTAGGTAATATTTTCTTTTAATTCTACATCACTTCTCATTGCTCCAGCACCTTGTCCACCAGGAGCTGTGTTTGTATATGAAGTATTTCCACCTCCACTGAAGATTCCACCGTCTGAATACAAGCCGCCAGCTAGACTACCAGCTGCACTAGCAATCCCTTTACCAGCTGTACCCCAGAAAGCAGCACTTCCAGCTGCACTAACAGAAGCTCTTGCACCCATAACTGGAGGAGGACCAAAGTCATACTCTTCCAATGCTCTAGGCATTTGATACTCTGCAGTAGGTGTTGGTAATGGTGCGGGAGGTTTAGGTAATATTCCAGGTTTAAGCATCTTCTGTGCAAATGCTGAAAGATTTGCAGCTGACTTATCAAGTGCAATATCTTTTAAATCTTGTATTAAATTATTAGATCCGCTTAATACTGTTTGGTAAAGTTTAGCTTGAGAATAACCTCGTAAGGCTCTCTGGCTTTGAGTGAAATCACTACGACTTAAACCACTATTATTTGAAACAGCATTCATAGTAATGATATGTTCTATCTGTTGATCTTGATTATCATACGATACTTGTCTCTGTAACTCTTCAAATTTAGTTCTAGCACCTTCTCTTGCAACAGCTGCACTTTGTTCGTTTTGATTTATACGACCTTTATATACTTCTTCAGACTTAGAATATTGTGCTTGTAGAGATTTATTTTGATAATCCCAAATAGCTAAGTTATGAGCATATTTCTGTGCAGTAACTTGGTCTGTATATTTAGCTATAGCAGCTTCATTTCTTTTCTGTATTTCTATTCCTTCTAACAAGAACTTATGATCAGCGATTCGCTTATCCTTACTCATATTCCAGAGTTCGGTATCATACTCAAATTGTCTTTGAACAGCTTTGTTCTGTTCTTTTGCTTGTTTCTTTGCTGCTGAGGAAGCCTTCATTCCTCCAAGGATTGAGGCTCCCCCACTAATTAAAGCAGGTACTGCTACTGCAGCTTGTATACTCATGGTTTATTCTCCAAGATTCTTTTTAAAAGTTGTTCGTACCATATCTGATACTTTTCTCATTTGTTCATGACCTTGTGTTAACAATGCCACTATAGGAAAAACTTCGTGGTGAGTGTCTCTCCAGACATGTGCGTAAATACGTTCTAATTCATCGCCTTGTTCCCACTTATTAGCAGCAGCCCAAGCGTTAAACATAGATATATGTTGAGATAGTAAAACGTCTTGATTAGTAGCATAGAAGCTATTTGTAGGTAAAGTTATGAATAGATATTCAAGTATTTCTAAATGATCTTCTCTACTGACTTCTCTATCAGCATCAAATACATCATCTAAAACTCTAGTAATTCTTGCAATCATAAATAAGTAATCAAAAGCTCCAGCGTTATCCCCTGAAGCTTCTTTCATTAGGTGAATACTTTTATCATGATCACGAAGTCTTTCCTCATTGGTGGTCATTAGGTTCTTCTATAGAATCGGGGTGAATAATTTCCTTCCCACATCATTGAGTTTAGTGATACAGGAAAGGGTGAGTCATTAAATAACCTTAAGTTAAAATTTTTACTTCTTTGATGTATTGGTACAGTAAACACTGTTGACTCATCTAGTGGTACATCATCAGCTAGATATGTATTAGCTGTAGTTATTGGTTGTAGTTGATACCATTCATCTAAATAGATAAGAATGGTAGATCCATTTACAGGAGCTGTATTAAATCGTATTTCTGTATCATTCAAGAAAGTAAAATCTGTATCTATAGTTTTAGTTACATTATTTACCTTTACTTTTACTTGACTTCTATCAACATAATCAAGATCACTTGTTATCCATTTAAAATCTTTATTCGATCCATCACCTGTATGCGTTTTACTACCAGCTAACCTTCCTGTAACTTTTAATTTAAAACCTATAACACCTGATAACCCTACATCAAACTTAAGTCTAGCTATAGTTAATGTAGAAGTAAAATCAGTATTTCTTCCATCTTCAGTTAAATTAAAATATAACTTAGGTAATTCTATATCAAAATCATAAGCATAACCTACATATACATTGCTTGCAATGCTTGTAAGGTCTTGACCAGGAACGTTAAAATAAGTACCATTACTATCTGTACCTGTTTCTGGAGTTATAGTAAAACCTGAGTTATTAAATGTACCAGCTGCAGTAGTACCGCCTACCACAAGTACATTTTTTAGACCAGTTAAATTAGCATAAGGTATATAACACTTAGATCTATCCTCTGTATCTATAGTTGCGGTAGCTGCTGCACCATTACCTCCTCCTCCAGAAAAAGTAATTGTTGGTGCAGTTTGGTAATTAATACCGACATTAGTCATTGTTATACCAGTAACAGCACCACCTGAGATAGTAGCTGTACCAGTAGCAGTTGTACCTAAAGACGGTGCAGAGAATGTTACTGTAGGTGCTGAAGAATAACCTGAACCACCTGCAGTAATACTAATTGATTCAACATTTTTATACCTAACTGAGGATGCTTGTGTGTATAAGTCTATACATGGATTTATCTTTTGACCCTGTGCATTAGTAATGATAGATGCTTCGGGACTCATAGTTAAGTTTGCTATAGATAATGTATATTGATTACCTTGTTTAGTAACTGAATACATATCATCTTGATCAACAGAAATAGTCTGAACTAATCCAGGTAATTTCCATTTAAACCAAGATTCCATTAATAATTCCTTACCATCTGAGTAAGTTTTATAGAAATAGATCTCATCACTTGACTGACTAGACATAGCTAGAAAGTCATTCTGAACACTAGATACAAGAGTATCAACATCTATTGTTATCCACTCGTTAACAACTCTACCTATATCAAGGATGTTAGGACTCTCACCTAGACCACGAGTCTGCATAGCAAACACTCGTGTATAGTTAGGAGTTTTACTGATGAAGTTCATATGCGTTCCGACATCAATAGGATCTACATTTGGATCCATCTCCATATTTGATATAGGTCTGATTTTTGAACTATCAGGTGTTAATGGGCCTTGCTCTGAGTAGAGTAAGAACTGTTGACTCCTACTAAATAGTACTAAACCCTGTGTAGTTGGTAGTACAGCATGTAATGTTGCTGGCCTAATAGATGTAGCATTAATACCAATCCTATCTCCAGTAGCCAAAGCTCTAACAGAAGCTCTATAGAAATTAAATACATCTTGACTTTTACTTAAAGTTACTGTGTCGTCACTTAAGAAACCAAGTCTATCTGAATAGAAGAAAGCTTGTTGAATCTTCTGTCCCACAAACTGAGGATCTGCGTTAGTGGTAGTATCACCAACAATCCTATTTGAATAGGGTATTGGTCCAAAAGTAAATGTATTAGTAGCTGTACAAAGCAATCTATGAGGCATCGTTGATGCGTTGAATCCAGGCGAAGCTGTTGGTCCTACAGTTTCTTTCCAATATCCATCACCTGATGTACCATTATGAGCTACAAACTCTGCATAGTAGTTATCATTATCATTATGGAATTCACCTAATACTTCAACCTTATGTCCATGTAAGCTTTGAGCTGGTAGATATGATGCATCTACAGCAAAGTCTAAAAAGACAACAATCCCTTGGTTATTTTTACCCCCTTTAGCTGTAAGAGTAAAAGAGGTTGCTCTATCAATTACAAGAGAAGTACCAAACTTATAGACTGTTAGACCTAAAGAATGTGATGTACTTTCACTTTCTATAGCTGACTTAAGTCCATTTAATACTTCCTCATAGCCATCAGAAGCTTGAGATGTATATGTTGCCTCTTGACCTGCTACGGTTACTGTAAAGGTTTCACTACCTAACTGAGCGTCAGTACCTGTAAGGAGTACCATACCCCTCTTAGAGGCTACAAACGTAGGATTAGACTGGGCTGTAACTGTTACTGTATTGTTGGTAATTATAGTACTATCATGAACAGTTAGAATATCATAGTTTAACTTCGTTCCTGTAAGATAACTATGTGCCCCAAGAGCTGAGCTGGTAGCTGTATCTGTTATTGTACAAGCTACTCCCGTATCAGCATTCCATATTTTAATTGTACCATTTGTACTAGATACTTTAGGTGTTACACATCCTATATATTTATCACCATCTCCTCTGTTAATGTAGAACCATTTCGCACCGTCTAATTGTGTACCGCTATATGCAGTGTTACTAGAGTTCTTTAATATTGATAAGAATTTAAATCCAGGTCTCTTTGTTAAACCTGTTGTTACATCAGGAAATCCATTGAGGCATTCTCTAACTTGACCTGGAAGTTTCTTACTATCTGGTTGTTTCGATACACCGCTTAGGTAATTAGCTACCCTTTGTGTTACAGCTGCCATTATCTCATAAGTGCTTTGTAAGGTTCATAGCTGACATATGGTTCAGCTCCATCTGGCTTACCAAAGAATGAATAATCACCTTGATTACATTCATACTCTAATGCCATTGCTCTCATATATGCTTCCTTTTGTTGAAGCATTTGGTATTGTGTTTGATCTCCAACTATTCTACTAGAGGTAACGGTGGATGCTCTAGCTGTTATGTAATCCTGTATTGGACGTGGTAGATCTACCCAATCTATTAACCATGTAATATCGCAATCTACAGCTCCATCTGTCCATTCCCATGTATGGTTTTCTTTGTCATATAACTTACCACCTTTTCTTATTGCTTGCTTATCAGCAGCATGGGAAGCACTTAAATCTATTTGTAATACATTATTAGGTATATCAATTTCATTATTACTGTCGGGTGTCATCTCATAATGTGGCTCTTTGTTGAAAGACCAGCCTTCACTTTGTACCTCTCTAGATACCTCTAGTAGAGTTTGATATGCAATCGCAACGTCTGGGTTGGTTTCATCCAAAGTGGTGACTGGTGCCTGACCACAAGCCATCAGTATTTGATTTATAGCGGGTAGTTCTTGAGCAGCATTAGTGGTAGGAAAAGCCATAGGTATAAATATTTATGAATAAAAAAAAGGGAGCCATAAAGACTCCCCATTGTGTGCATTTTAGAATGCTGAAGGTTTTGTAGCTGTACCAGCGAAAAGCTCTACGCAAGCAGCGGGATTAACATAATCTGCTCCGCATGCTAAGCGACCCAAAAT
>VTLG01004824.1_pt1 | contig 13218 bp, 14 predicted proteins | sample 4694571 | NCBI WGS metagenome assembly VTLG01 (sample SAMN12604809, study PRJNA352737) | marine metagenome | biome: ENVO:00000447; feature: ENVO:00000209|ENVO:00000569|ENVO:01000036; material: ENVO:00002151; isolation source: viral sequences binned using virsorter ... | reverse complement strand
GGGGTAAAGATTCTAATGAAGGCAGTAGACCAGGAACACGTAAGTTAGTAGACGGACTTAGCAGACTTATCTATGGTAAAAACGGTAGGCTTGAGGGTCACACACCTGATGCAGTGATGGCGTTATGGATGTGTGAGTTAGCAATACATGATGATCATAAGCGAAAGCTCAACTATACAAAGTGGGATTATTTTGCATGAGACCTACCTTACTTAGTTTTGGAGGAGGCATAAATTCAACGGCATTATTGCTAGAATGGGTCGAGCAAGGTAAGCCATTAGACTTGGTTATATTTGCAGATACGGGATCTGAAATGCCTGAGACTTACGAGTTTATAGATAAGTATGTTATACCTTTTTGTAAGAAACACAATATTCACTTTGAGACAGTATATTATACGGTGTCTGATAAAGTTGCAGGGGTAAAAAAAGGGCATTGGGTAGAAGGTGAAAGAGTTAGTATTTACGATTATTACGAATATCAAAAAGCTGTACCGTCAATGATAAAACGTTCATGTACTGACAAGTTTAAGATTTCACCTATTGAAAAATATATTAAACAAAAATGGGGAGATAAAAATTTACCTTTGCGTTTGATCGGCATAGATGCAGGCGAAAGTCATAGGGCTAAATTTATTGTTGATCCTGAAACTGGTAAAAAAGAAAAGTTGTATGAGCATAACGAATACCCTTTACTTGATTGGGGATGGGATCGAGAGGCTTGTTTAGATAGGATTAAGAAAGAAGGCTGGGAGAATCCAGGTAAATCAGGTTGTTACTTTTGCCCGTTTCAATCAAGAAACAACTGGGTAAGATTGCTTGAAGGCAATCCAGCACTATATGACAAGTCAATGGAATTAGAGCTGCAAGCAAAACGATTTCCTGAATTTGGCCTACTACAATATAAACCAAAAAGATTAGATTGGTTTAAACGAGCTATAGTTACTCAAACGTCATTGATGGATTTTAAAGATGACCCTAAAATACCCTGTGATTGTTATGATGGGTAAGTATAAATATCCGTATATATACTGACGTTCCCATAGAGATATGGGTAGAACTCGATTGGAATTGTTTGGAATTACTAACGAAACTAAGAAAAAGGTTCAGATTATAGCTAAAGAAAAGAACATGAGTACAGCACGATTGTTAGAGCCTGTGTTACGTAAATACGTTGATGAGCCTAGCAACAAGAGAATCATATATAGACACGGTAGTAAACGATGAAGTACGCTATACCTAGCGGTGTAAAGAAGGAGGCTATGCTAGGTCGAAAGTTATACAAGGAGTTTGGCTACGGCGGCGGATCTGTAACTGCTATGATTAACAAGATGTTAATAAACAAAAAAGAGGTTAGTCATCCGATTGCAATAAAGATACATACTTACTACAGAAGACATGAGAAAGTAGATCCACGTGGTAAGAATTTTGACAACAAACAGAGACCTAGTAAGGGCTACATAATGTGGAAGCGTATGGGTGGCGATGCAGGCCAGTCTTGGTCACGTAAACTAAAAAGGAGCATAGACTCCGTAAACAAAGATAAACTTAAAAAGATAAACGCTAGATTGGAGAAGATAACAAGTGGGCTTACTCGATAGATTCCGTAGCAGACCTGCTCCAATTAGGAAGTCAGGAATACAAGATTTTTTAGAAAAGAATATGATAAAAGATGCAAGGACACCTGTGTACTCTGGTGTAAGTTCAGATCTTGCATACAAGGAAGCTATCTTACCGCCTGTAGATCAAAACTATTTAGAGATACTAGCCGACAGGTACTCACACTTACGTACTGTAATAACTAGGATAGCTAGTCAATCAGTAGCTAAGGAGTGGGAGTTTGTAGAGTTAGGCTCAGGCAATCCTGAAGAGAAAGCTGCAATAAGCAGAATATTACATGATCCTACGAATGGTCATGCAGACATTACAGGCATGGAGTTTTTTAAGGCAGTCATAAGACAGCTTGAGATTTTTGATGACTGTTGGGTAAGTGTCGTGTACGACAGAATGCTTAACAATGACGGAGAGACTACAGGTAAAGTAGTCAAGGAGTTATGGGTAGAAGATGCAAAGCACATGCGATTCTACGTTGATGGTTTTGGTAAGTTCATAGAGGACAAGATGTTTGACCCTTTGACTAGACAGTTTATGTCTGGTACACACAACAAGGACACAGGCACAAAGTTAGTACCTATGGCTTACTTTTATGACATAGATGGTGAGCAGATACCATTTGCAAGAGACGAGGTTATACATTTTAACAAGTATAGTTCTACTGCAAGGTTGTATGGTCAGTCACCGATTATAGGTCTTTCTAAGAAAATCGAAACAGCGCTTGCCATTGAATCTTTACAAAACAAAGTGTATCGATTAGAAAGACCCCCCAAAGGTTTCTTAGATATTCCAGGTCACAATGAAGACTCACTTAACAGGCTAGGAGAATACATAGCAGAAGAGACAAGACGCAATCCTAACTTTATACCGATTATTAGTAGTCAAGAAGGTTCTAACACTGCTAAGTTTGTAAGCATTATGCCTAACTTTGATGAGTTGATGATGTTGCCTTACATGGACAGGATTAACAATGACATAAACGCATCGTATGGTGTCATGCCGTTAGTGGTGGGTGACATGTCTGGAGTAGGCGGTCTTAACTCAGAAGGTGAGCAGATAACTATCTTTGATCGTACAATACGAGAAACACAACGCTGCGTAGAGCTAGGCTTGATTAGGCCATTGTTGAAGCTTATGGGCGTTACTACTTGGACAGTTAGGTTTAACGATATTAACGAAAGAAACGAGACACAATACTTAAACAACATGAATCTAAAAGCACAAATCATTACTCAGTTCCAGAATGCAGGTATTGATGTGGACTTAGGGGAGGATGGAGAATTAGTACTACCGAGGTCGGCAGAGAAGGTAAGGCAGGACTTTCTAAAGCGTTCAGAGGAGTCGCTGGAGGAAGCGGAGCCAAACGAGCATCTCTCTACATTGACCGAGCTTTACGAGACCTCCGAGCTGTCTTAACTAGGGAGTTTCAAAGTCTTAAGGGCATAGACAACGTAGTGGATCTTAGAGAGGCTGTGTCAGAGGTCACTCTGATGATTTCTAAACAGCTACGAGAAGCTATAGAAGATGACGTTACAGATGCGTATCTTAACGGTGCAAGATCGGCTTATGCAGACTCACCAGGTCTTGGCAGAAAGTCGTACACTCGTGATGAGTTTGACTTAGAAGAAATAAGAATTTTACAAACGAGCGGTCCACTTGGTTTGGCGTTAGGTAACTTTGAGCAAGAACTAAATACAGAGATGAACAAAGTAATCTTTGAGGCGGCAGCACTTAACGTACCTATGGTATCTATGGTAGATCAGGTAAGAGGTGTAGCTAATACACAAGCTTGGAAGCTAGGTAGAATTGCACGTACAGAGATGCTAAATGTGTTTAACGAGGGCAGGTTTAGAGGGTATGCAAAAGCAGAAGATTTACTAGAAGAACGCTTTAAGTATAGTTTACAAATTATAAACGACAACAGGACATGTGGTGCACATCAAGAATTAAGTGGCAGGATTCCAGCAGACGGTATGTTTTTAGATGATCTTATAGAATTGCAGCAAACAATAGGAGCTAAGTACAACTTTAGACTTACAGGGAAAGCCTTATTACATCCAAACCAAAGGACAGTTTTAGTGATGGTAAGGTAAGTGTTACAAATTCACGGAGAAATATATTTAAAACAATTAACAGAAGGTGAAAAAAAAGATGAACAATTTTGGAATTGGCGGGATAGTAAAGTGACTTGTTATTGTGGATGGGAAGGAGAAGATCATGATGGTTGCACATGTTTACCAAAAGAGGACAAATGAGCGGTAGTTGTAAAAAATGTTTAAGAGGGCCATTGTCAGTGCACGTATTGTCAAGTGGTTTATGTCAGGAGTGTCAGTCAGAAATAGAATGGAAACGTGGACCGCATATCGTAAGACAACAGAAAATGCAGAAGATTAAACATGACCATTTTAAAAAAGGTGAAGCTTACATAAAACGTAAATGGAAAGAGAAGTACGGTGACGACAGCGTAGAAGCCGTACTAGAATACAAGTAATGGTTAAGATTACAATAGACTTTGATCCTAATTTACAACAAGCTATTGAAGATTTTAATTTAATGTCTGATTCTATAATGGACATTACGGGTGATGCTATAGAAAAAACAGCGTTAGAAATGCGTGATGAAATTGTGTTAGAAATGAATCAACCATATCCACAAGGAATTGGAAGTAACAGAGCACTTAAAAATTCTATAGAAGTTAGCGGAGAAAAAAACACAGATAATGGTTCTGCTATTTTTTACGTTGGGACTTCTTTACCTTATGCAGACACAGTTGAGTATGGAATGGGTCCGCATGGATCTGGAACAGGCGATGGTTCTTTTATTGACAGTATTATAGAATGGACAGAACGTGTATTAGGTAAAGGTAAGAAAGATGCGTATGCAATAGCAGATCATATACGTGACAACGGTATACAACCTAGACCTTATTTTAGAAAGGCAGTAGTTCTAAAAGCACCTGAATTTAAGATAATATGGTCAGCTATGTTAGCAGAAAGGCTAGAAGCTGAGTTTGAAAACCTAACATAGAGACACACACCTTTGCTTCCACTGGAACTTTACTAAGGTATGTCATGCTTTTATTTTTAATTTTAAGAGGGGTACGGCGGGTTATTAGCTATAATAGAAATATTCTTTCTTATATAATAAAAGTTCCAGTGGAAATGAAGGTGTCTGTCTCTCTCCGAAACAGTAAAAAACTTTAATAATAATAATCTTAGAATAGGGTTGTGGCAGTACGCACTATCTTTAAAGAAAACGAGAACGATACAGGTTGGATAGTCTACAGGCCCGAATGGTATAATGACAGGATTATGGAAACATATATCTCTGCACCAATAATAGATAAACAAAACGATAAAATCCCTACAGAAACAATAAAAGAATCTATGGATTTTTACATGAAGTATGGTGTATATTCATACAGACATGAAGAACAACCAATAGGATTACCCTTAGCTTACAAAATAAAAGATGGCAAAGTAAAAGTCAGAGTAGGCATACATGATAAATTATCCATGCACAACAAAGTATGGAAAGAAATTCAAGAGTTTGGCTCTACAGGAGCCAGTAGCATTAGGGGAGAAGCAATGGATCAGGAAAAAGTTTGTGATGAAGATAGCTGCCACAATCAAATCAACGAGCTGGATCTCTGGTCCGTTTCTTGGGTAGGAGATAATCCTGCTAACCCCGAAGCTACCGTTAGACAAGTTGCAATGGCTAAGGCTAAATCTACAGTACAAGTAACACTTGATGAAGTAGAAAGTATGGTTGAAAAAATCATAGAGCGCAAGAATGGTAAGTATTGTCTTTTTGCTAAAAAAGATAGAAGGCTACTAGGATGTCACGACACCAGAGCTGGTGCGATTAGACAAGAAAGAGCCATACAAGCTAGAAGATTTAGTAAGTCTAACGAAATACTTGATGACATACTTAAAAGCATAAACACAGTAAAAGAAGCTCCTTGTTGGTCAGGCTTTGAAATGGTAGGCTTCAAGTATGAAGGAGGTAAGAAAGTACCTAATTGTGTGCCAGTAGGTAAAAGCAGACATCCACAAACTCCAGCAAAGCCAAGTGAAAGGAGGCGAGGTAGTACTAGAAACCCTAGAGGATCTGCTGGTGCAACTCGTGGAGGTATAAAATTAAGTGCTGCAAATATTAAAACATTAGAGAATTACAGAGATGAACACAATAAAAAAGTCGGTAATGCTAAAGGGAAAAAGGCTAACCTCGGTGCACTAAAAGCAGTGTTCCGTAGGGGTGCGGGTGCGTTCTCAACGAGCCATCGTCCTAGCGTACGTAGCCGAGACCAGTGGGCATTAGGTCGTGTAAAGGCATTCTTAAGACTACTTAGCTCAGGTAGACCTTCAAATCCTAAGTACACCACAGACTACGATCTGTTGCCCGCTAGTCATCCCAAATCTACAAAAAAAGCAGACGACAAAACTATGAAAGTTAAACCCCCTAAAGGCTATCATTGGATGCAGACCAGAGAAGGTCCAGTGTTGTTGGAAGGCGACTATGAGCCACATGATGGTGCAGTAGAGTTCTTTCCGTTTACAGTACTAGAAAGCCACGATGACGAACGCATAATCAAAGCAGAATATCAAGGCCGTAAAGTAGAATTGAACAAACCATTTAGATTAAGTGGTGGTAACAAGAAGTTTGGTGTATATGTAAAAAACGACAAGGGCAATGTTGTACAAGTTAAGTTTGGAGATCCTAAGTTAGACATAAAGCGTGATGATCCAGAAAGGCGTAGAAACTTTAGAGCAAGACACAACTGCGACAACCCAGGCCCAAAGTATAAGGCAAGATATTGGTCTTGTAAAATGTGGAGTAGTAAGAGAGTATCTGATATATTAGGTAAAGGTACAATGACTACAGTAAGTACAGAATCACTTAAGAAAACAAACGAACATCTAAATGATATAATGCAAATGCTAGAAAAAGGAGTAAGTATTTCTAAAAAGAAAACACCAGGTAAAGTATGGTTTGAAAATTGTTTATCTAATGTAAGAAGATTAGAAAGCATACCTAACAGGCAAGAAGTGAGAGATGACAGAGCATTTTGTTCAGAGTTGTGGTATAATCCAGGTAGGTTTGATATGAGATACAAAAAACCAGATGGCGGATCAGGTACAACGTCAGGTATGCAGTTTAGGTTAGATATGGGAACATCTACAGGTCCAAGTGGCTTGAGAGGTTACTAATTCCGAAATCAAAAAAGTCTTTATATATAATCCGTTCCAAATAGAGGTCATGTCGAATTGCACATGTGACACGCAAGAATCACAAGTTTCTGAGCCTGTTGAAGAAATCAAAGAGGCTCCTGAGGCTGTCGAGGCGTTAGAAGAACCAGTTAGAGAAGAAGATCTAAATAAGGAAGATGAACTTACCAAGGATCTTGAGCAAACACTCGGTAAACTCAAAGAAGTCATGGCATATCTAGCTGAAATGGCAGAAGATAAGAAAATGATGGACGATGAGAAAATGGACCATGAAGATGAAAAGATGGACCATGAAAAAGCTGAGCATGAAGAAGATGAGGAAGAAGAAGAGGAAGAGGATGAAGAAAAAGAAGATGATGAAAAAGGCATGCACGATAAGAAGCCTAAAGCAAAAGAAGATTCCTTAGAAAAATCCTTAGCAACATTAAAGAAATACGGATTTAACGTATATTCAGGTAGCAAGAATACTCCTGCACCAAAAGAAATTGAGACTCCTAAAGCAAAATATGATTTCAATGATCTTGTAAACAAGTCATGGGAAGAATTAGAAAGATTAGAGAGAGGTAACTAAACATGGAAATGGAAGAATACATAAACGCCTACTATGGCGGAACACTAGGCATAGCAAAAAGATACGGCATAGAGAAGGGCGACAATGATTTCACAGTTGCCAATCAAGCAAACGCTTTCAATGTTGTATACGGAGCAAAGGTTTACAACCAGCTAAACACCAAGTCTGAAGTAGCAAAGCTATTGAAGAAAGAACCTTGGACACAATCTGGTTGGAGAGTTATGACAACTCGTCCAGTAGATGACGGTGGTAACGCAGACTTTGCAGCAGGAACCGCAGAAGGCGGAGCTTTCGGTGACACAACTGCACCAACTCTAAAAGAAGTTGAAGCAACTCTAAAAGAAATCGTAACACCTTACGAACTTTCTACTAAAGCGGAATTACTATCTGACGCAGATGATGGTCTAAAAGGACTAGCTGCATTTATGAGAAAAGAAATGGGAGATGCTCACGTCTTTGGTATGGATCAGATGTTATTAGCAGATGCAGATACACCAGCAGGAAACAACTTAGAATCTCTTGATCGTGTAACTACTACAGATGCTTACTGTAATCCATCTGGCGGTCCTCTGTCAGCAAGAACTGATGGAGACATGTACAACTTAACCAAGCAAACAGAAGCAGCTTGGATGGACGCAGGTCACACAGGTCACAATGACGGATCTGACAGAGCACTTACAACAGCAATGTTAGATGACATGATTGAAGGTGTAATGACCAATGGAGCAAATTACGCAGATTTAATTCTATTAACAGGTCATGATACTTACATGAACTTACAACAACTGTTAACCAAAGGTGGAGATGGTGGCGCAGCTACTATTCTACGCTACGATGCAGCTCAAGAAGGAGCAGCTTCACAGAATGGAGTTCTCGGACAAGCTGGTCTAAACTACGACAGCAGAGTTGGATCTTACAATGGTATACCAATATTTGTATCACAACATGTTACAAAAGAAGGAAGCGGTACATCCAGAATACACTTGTTGGACTTGCCACAATTCGCATTGAGAGTTGCAGCACCAACAACTTATGTAGCTAATGATAACCTAGCTGTAACACAATCATTAACAAAGCAATTTGCACTAATTACTGCAATGGAATTGATTACTTACAGGTGGAACACTAGCGGTAGTGTAAGAGATTTGAACGCTTAAAGTGATTGGAGGTCTTAGAATATGGTCAAGATCATCAATCATGGGGCTAAGCCTCTTATTAGGAGGATTGGCACTGGGCAGAATGTCACATTCTATCCAGGTCAAGAAGTTGAGGTCAGAGATGAGAAACTCATTGCTGAAATCAAAGCTCGCAAAAGGGTTGGAATCTTACAGATTAAGGATCCCGTCGGCAAAAAAGACGTTGGCGGGGGGCTTAAGACTGGGAGCAGAAAGCCTAAATCTAGGGGCAAAGCTGCTAGAAAACCCAAAGCCAAAAAAGAAGTAAAGCCTAAAAAGCCCAAGGGACTTAAGAAGCCTAAGAGGGCAGACTAATGGCATCAACTGTAGTACGAACAACATTAAGACTAGATCAGACACGCAACGCAGCAAAGTTTGAAAACACAGAAACGGCAGTCGGAGGATCTGAAACTACGGTTTTAGATAAGTTTGACTGTGCTTTGTTTAACAGATATGCAATTCAAATCTTTAACAGTGATGGATCTGTAGCTGGAACGGTTAAAGTATTCGGATCATTGAAAGACACTCCAGGTTCCGAGGGTGGATCTGACTGGACACAAGTTGGAGATGACATAAGTGTAGGCACAAGTAGTAACGCACTTAAGGCAATATCAACAACACCGATCAGACATCTATGTGTAAGGGCTACAGGCAATGGCGCTGATCTGACAGTTATTGTCTATGCGGAGCAAGTTTAGTGAATGGCTACAGTAACTTGGACAGGTGCAGTTTCTACAACATACTCTACAGACGGTAACTGGGACACTGGCTCAAAACCTACATCATCTGATGATGTAATAATTGCAAACGTAACAAACGATTGTGTGCTTACTGGTAGTCCTACAGTTAATTCTTGGACAGTTCAATCTGGAGCTAGGTTTAACGGTAATACTGAAACTATTACAGTAGTTGGTGAAAACAGTTCAGGTTTTGCAATAGATATAGATGGTGAGGTAGTTGGAACAACCACAAATTTTACTGTTGAAACTCCAGCAGCTACAAATATAGATTTAAAAGCAACTTCAGGAAATGTTCGTCATGTAACAATCAATCACGCAAGTTGTGCAGCAGCTATTGCTGGTGGTTTTATGACAATTACAGGTAATTTAACAATAACAGCAGGAAGTTTGAATACTGGCGGAAATGACCTTACAGTAACAGGAACTACAACAATAGGACCAGCAAGTGGTGCAGCCGACCAAGCAACCTTAACTTGTAATGCTTCTACAGTAAGTTTAGGTTCTGGAATAACATCTAGTGCTTATGGATTGTATGTCAATCAAGGTGGTACTTTTACAGGAGGCAGCGGAACACATACTCTAGGTTCTGTAGTAGTAAGAAACAATGCAGCAGCAAAATGTACACTAACTAGTGGAGTTACTACAATTAATGGAGAACACGGAGGGGATGGGCGTGCAATAAATATAGAAGGAACTGGTGCAACTTTTGATGATGGCAATGGTACAGTTACCTTTACTTTTGCTGGCACAACAAAAATAGCTTTAGAAGGTAACTCATTGTATAATGTTATTGTAAATGATTCAAGTGCATCAGTTGAGTACATAGGCGATACTACAATAGATAATGATTTGACTGTAACCGCAGGTAAATTTAGATATAATAATTTTCACGATTTAACAGTTACAGGAAATGTAAGTGTAACAGGAATACTTGGACATCCTACTACAACAACAACTTCTAATTGTACTTTTGGAAGTCTTACAATTAACAGCGGTGGAGAATACAAAGCACCAAGCGGAACTACGACTATTACTAATGAGACATCTGGGGGTTTTGCAATAAACAATGATGGCACATTTACACATAACAAAGGCACTGTAAAAATAGATTATGATACTTCTACTAATCTTGATTTAACAGGAACAGGAAGCGTAGATCTTTATAATTTAATAGTAGATAGCGATGCGACAGTAGGTTACAATGCCTCAGTAATTGAAAACAACTTAACAAAGTTAGGTTCAGGATTGATGAGACCTACAGGAGACTCAGGTAGAAATTTAACTGTAAAAGGCACATTTTTAATGCAAGCAGGTTCTTTTGGTAGAGGGGCTAACGACACTCACACTAACACATTTGGAAACATCGTAGTAGAAGGCGGAGAACTTATACTTACAGGTGGTGGTGGTAGTGGTAAGACCATAGTAAATGGTTCATTTAGAAACGTAGGAGGGACAATAACTAGTCATTAGATATGAGCGATATAGAGATAAACGGCACGGGCGGGATCATAGAAGGTAACTTAGGATCTGCAAACGTTAATGTAAATCTTGACAGTTCTTTGTCATTTGATGGTTCTGACGATAATATAAACATAGGAGACATTACTGTTTTAGATGGTGATGGCAGTTTTACGCAGACGGCTTGGGCAAAATTTGCATCTGATGGTGGTGGCAATCAATACATAGCTTGGAAAGACGATGCTTTTGGAATAGCATTGTTTAGTAATTTTAGAATTAGAGGTTACATTTATTATTCAGGAGGCAACACCAATACACAGTTTAACTTTCCAGATACTACAAATGGGCCAAAAGGTGACGGATGGATACACGTGGCTTCAAGTTACGATGGTAGTAATTTAAAATTGTATGTTAATGGAGATTTGAAAGACACAGTTTCGTTAGCATCTAAAACTATTGACAATTCAACTAAAGATTTTAAAATAGGAGGAATTGGCTCTGGTACACAATTTAAAGGTGAAATAGCAGATGTAAGGCTTTACAGTTCTACACTTACAGATGCAGAAATTAAAACACTTGCTTCTAAGATTAATATTGCTAATGAAGTAGTACAATCTACAAGTACGTTAGTTGGCTGGTGGAAATTAAATAACAATAGCATTACTGACAGTTCTACAAATTCTAATAATGGAACCGCTACAGGGACAACACAAATTTATGATGATTACAGTGTAGATGTATATGATAATAGTACAACGACAGATGGAACGTTTACGATCACCCAAGGAAAGGTAGAGTGTTTGGCTTTGTCATCATTATTATTAGATGGCACTGGCGATTATGTTGCTGTTGATGATTTTGATATGTTTGACGGAGCTACAGAAGGAACATTTGCATTATGGGCAAGACCAGATGGTATATCTGGAAATAAATATTTAGCAACAAAATATGACACATCAGTAGGCGATAGAGAATTTCAACTATACATAGATGATGGAATTGCTGTATGGAATGTTCAAAATAATAAAAGCAATTTTACCAGTGCACATAGAGCAATAGGTACAACATCAATTTCTGCTGACCAGTGGGTTCATCTATGTGGCACATTTAGCACAACAAATGGTCAAAAAATATATGTTAATGGAGTTTTAGACGGCACTGCTTCTTTAACTATTGAAGATGCAATAGATAACAGCACATCAAAGCTCTTACTTGGTGCAAATCAAAGTAGTAGTCCAGCAGATTTTTTTGACGGTGAATTAAAAGATTGTAGGAGTTATGATTATGAACTGAGTGCAGAACAAGTTGCATCACTTTATTCTAACACATATCCGCAAACTCCAGAACATAATTGGAAGATGGATGAGGGCACAGGAGCTACAGCAAATGACACAGGCACGGGAACCGCAGCTAACGGAACTCTTAACGGCAATGCATCTTTAGGTGGAGCTGCACATACACAGACTCTTGACCTTGACGGAGCACTTACGATAGCAGCTAACGGAACTTTGTCAGCACCAAGAGGTAATTTAGATTTAGCTAACGTAGCATTTGCTAAAAACGCATCAGGAACTTTTACACATAATAATGGTAATGTCAAATTCTCTACAGCAGGAGGTTCAAGTATTACAACATCAGACCCAGTGCTTTATGATCTTGAAGTAAATCAAGGCGGATCTAATTTGGATGTAACTACTAATTTAACTATTGAGCATAATTTAACAGTTACTAGTGGAATGCTTAGACCACAACCAGATACTAAAGGTTCTGAGTTGACAATAACATTTGGAACTACAAGCTATGCTTCTCAATTAGAATTAGATAATTATGGTATTGGTTTTGAAAGTGGAGGCAACAATACACACGCTTGTGCGCTTGTCGGTGCATCTTCATTATATCCATTTAAGGTTTTGAGTTCTAGTTCAGCAGGTATAGATTTAGACTCAGGCGGTAGCAGTTCTAAAGTAAAACTAGCAAATATAGATTATGACAAAGATATAACATCAGGTGGCGGAGGAGTAACAGTTACACTTACAGGAGATGCTGAGTTTAACGCATTTACAGTAAGTGGTGGAGATACTCTGGATCTGAATGGACAGAGGATGGAATGTTCAGGTAATTTTACAGCAAGTTCAGGAAGTTGTAATGTAGACTTTGGTGCAGGTATGCTTATCGCACCAAGAATTAACGTACAATCTGGAACATTTACAGGGGAAGCTGGAGCTTCTTTTATTGTTACAGGAAGTTCAGGTGGAGAAAATATTGCTTTACAAGATTCTACTTTAACAGGAGATGCAACCACTAATTTGTTTATTAATAACGGAAGTGTAAGTTGTGATTGGTCTACTACCCCTGATTATCTTGGTAATATTATAGTGGGTTCTGGTACGTTTAGAACTATTAATTCAGCAGACTGTGTATGTAATAACCTTA
>VTLG01013596.1_pt1 | contig 13222 bp, 16 predicted proteins | sample 4694571 | NCBI WGS metagenome assembly VTLG01 (sample SAMN12604809, study PRJNA352737) | marine metagenome | biome: ENVO:00000447; feature: ENVO:00000209|ENVO:00000569|ENVO:01000036; material: ENVO:00002151; isolation source: viral sequences binned using virsorter ... | reverse complement strand
CAGGCTTCTTATAATCCTTTTACAGGTATAACTTGGCGAAACTTTTAATTGTCTCCTCATAGAGTTAGAAGAGATGCTATAAAGCATGGGTATAGAAGTGGATTAGAACACGCTATTTCACTTTATCTTAAAAAGCTAAAGCATAAATTTGATTATGAAGCTATTAAGATAGAGTGGGAAGATTTAACCTATCGCACCTATACCCCTGACTTTATTCTTAACAACGGAATAATTATAGAGACTAAAGGTAGATTTCTAGCAGCAGATAGAAAGAAACATTTGTGCATAAAAAAGCAACACCCAAAATTAGATATAAGATTTGTATTTACAAATAGTAGAAGTAAACTTAGTAAAGGAGCAAAAACTAGCTACGCAGAATGGTGTATAAAACATGATTTTAGATACTATGACAGAATTATACCTGAAGATTGGCTAAAAGAAAAAGGTAAAAATAAACACTTGAACTTTATTAAATTTTCAGGTACAAAGATAAGGAGATAATTTATGTTAGACAGAAGAAACCCAAACTCATGTTTTATAGAACTAAATCCTAAATGTGATAAAAGCTATTGGACTGGTGAATTAGAAGTTAATATCATAGCCTCTGAACACAGTAGTCTTGATAAAGAAAGCAGAGAAAGTTTATTGCATTTATCTCAATTAGTTGCATCTACTGTAGCTCTAATGGAACAAGATCCTAACTTAACAGCTAGATTAGAGAGTTTTGTAAATGAAGCAGAAGAGTTTATAAAAGAAAAATCTAAACCTAAAGTACATACAGAGGGAAACATAATAAGATTGGATTTTAACAAGGATAAAAAATGATGAGACATTTACAATATATGAAAAAGAAGTTTAAAGAAATGGAAGATAAAACAAAGGAGCAGAAAGTGAAATATTTATCAGGTGTAAAAAAACAAGCCCAAGAGCAATCAGATCATAAACAAACTATGGACATGGTAAATAGTCCTGAACATTATAATAAAGCAGGTATAGAGACTATTGACGCTTTAGAGGCTATGTTAACAAAAGGATTTGATTATTATCTACAAGGAAATATAGTTAAGTATATATGGAGATATAGATACAAAAATGGTATTGAAGACTTAAAGAAAGCAGAGTGGTATCTCAAAAAGTTGATTGAGGTCTACGATGGTAAGAGTTAAAATAATCTTATCATTAGTTGTTGATGAAGAGGAATATCCCATACCTTCAGATGGTATGGTTGGACAAGAAATAGAAGACTACTTTATTGATATGGTGCATGAAGTAGATGGTTTAAAAATAAAAACAATAAAAACAGTAACAGAGGAGACGTAGATGTTAAAAAATTATTTACCCACAGACTACCAAAACTTCATAGCACTCTCTCGCTATGCAAGATGGAAAGATGATGAGCAACGTAGAGAGAATTGGAGTGAAACTGTAGACAGGTATACAGATTACATGAGTAATCATTTAAGTGTTAATTATGGTTATACTATAACAAAGGCTCTAAAAGAAAAAATTACAGATCAAATAATGTCTCTCGGTGTTATGCCTAGTATGAGAGCTTTGATGACATCAGGACCTGCGTTAGACAGATGTCATGTAGGTGGTTATAACTGTAGCTACATACCTGTAGATAGTCCACGTAGTTTTGATGAGTGTATGTATATTCTTATGTGTGGCACTGGTGTTGGTTTCTCTGTTGAACGTGAGAACATAGACAAATTACCTATTGTCAATGAACACTTTGAAGATAGCACTACTATCATTACTGTTGCAGATAGCAGACCCGGATGGGCAAAAGCATTAAGAGAGCTTATTGCTATGTTATATGTAGGACAAGTTCCTAAATGGGATGTGTCACAAGTAAGACCTGCAGGTGCAAGATTAAAAACATTTGGTGGTAGAGCATCAGGACCTGCACCCTTAGTTGAATTATTTCACTTTTGCATACAAAAATTTAAAGCAGCAAAAGGTAGAAGATTGTTTCCAATAGAGTGTCACGACATCATGTGTAAGATAGGAGAAGTTGTAGTTGTTGGGGGTGTCAGACGTTCTGCTCTTATCTCTTTATCTAACTTAGGCGATGACCAAATGCGTCATGCAAAGTCTGGACAATGGTGGGAAAATGAAGGACAAAGAGCATTAGCTAATAACTCTGTTGCATTTAAAGGTAAGCCTGAGATGGGTACGTTCATGCGAGAATGGACATCACTATATGAATCCAAGTCAGGAGAACGAGGTATATTTAATAGACAAGCTGCTAAAGTAAAAGCATCTGAGAATGGTAGAAGAGAAATAGAACATGAGTTTGGTTGTAATCCTTGTAGTGAAATTATACTTAGACCTTATCAGTTCTGTAATCTTACAGAAGTTGTTGCACGTGAAACAGACGATCTAAAAACTCTAACAGAGAAAGTGCGTATAGCTACTATATTAGGTACGTTTCAATCTACATTAACTAACTTTAAATACTTACGTAAAGTATGGAAAGATAATACAGAAGAAGAGAGATTGTTAGGAGTTTCTCTAACAGGTATCTTAGACACTAATATATGGACAGAAGAAATACTTCTCATGTTAAGAGAAGTAGCAGTAGAAACTAACAAAAAGATTGCTAAAGATTTAGGTATACCACAATCTACTGCTATTACTTGTATAAAACCTAGTGGCACAGTTAGTCAATTAGTTGACAGTGCATCAGGAATACATGCAAGACATAGTGATTATTATATTAGAACTGTGCGTGGTGATAACAAAGATCCACTTACACAGTTTATGAAAGATAATCACATACCTAGTGAACCATGCGTTATGAAACCTGATAGCACAACTGTGTTTAGCTTTCCTATGAAGTCACCTACAGGTGCTGTAACTAGAACGCAGATGTCAGCTATAGAACAACTAGAGTATTGGCTTATGTTTCAAAGGCATTGGTGTGAACATAAACCATCTGTTACTGTATCAGTTAAAGAAGAAGAGTGGATGGATGTTGGTGCATGGGTTTATAAAAACTTTGATGAAGTGTCAGGTATATCATTTTTACCTTTTAGCGACCACACATATGCACAAGCACCTTATCAAGATATAGAAAGAGAGGAGTATCTAGAATTACAACAAATCATGCCTAAATCTATTGATTGGTCTAAATTAGCAGAATATGAAAAAGAGGATACAACTAGTGGTGGTAGAGAACTTGCATGTACTGCTGATGCGTGTGAAATGGTTGACATACAGGCTAGTTAATGCTAGAAAGTGGTGAGTTGTTGTGGTGGCAATGGTGGTTATTAATAGCCATTACCATCAATACTATGATTAACTTAATAGTGTTTTTTAAAGGTAGAAAATTACACATACGAGAGTTATTACATTTAAAACCAAAAAGGAGAAGTAAATGAAAGACATGATAATAGGAGCATTAAAAACTAAATTACTAGGAGAGATGAATGGTCACATAGCTAATATAGAGGTTATGTTGACTAATCCTGTTGGAGTAGGAGATCATACTACTATAGTTGAATCTATTGATAAAGAGTTAGCTGCATTAGAATCTGCTAGTGGTAGGCTTAATGTTTTACTTAAATTTATAGAAAGACCTAAAGCAGAAGAAGAGCCTAAAAAGGAAAAGAAATGACAGCACATGCAAAATTCTATGTACCCAAAAAGGATGAAGAGTATATAACACCCTTTGGTCCTGTAATGGGATATAAGAAACTGTCACCTAGCTTTGTTAAAAAGATGAATACTCTTATGAAAATGGAGCTAGATGATTGGTCAGATAATCTTGTTGGTAAAGTCAAGCAAGAGTTAAGATTTAGTACAGAGATAGAGTCTTTATGGTTAAAAGAAGTATCTCACTTCATAGGTAGATTTCATTCTTATGTAGAGCATAGAAACTCTTTTGGTGTTAAATCATTAGACACAGAAAATAATAATTATGGTATACAAGTTATATCAGGTTGGTTTGTGCGTCAGTTTGAAAATGAATATAACCCACTTCATATACATACAGGATCTCGCATGTCTTGTGTAGGATATCTAGCTTTACCTAAAGGTATTGAAAAAGAATGGGAAGAGGACTATAAAGACCACCATCCTGCAAATGGACACATACAATTTGCTCATGGTACACCATCAGGGTATAGTAATACAAACTTTATGGTCAAACCACAAGTAGGTGACTTTTATATATTTCCTGCTGAATTATTTCACTGTGTCTACCCATTTAAAACAAAAGGAGAACGTAGATCATTTAGTGTAAACTTTAGTTTTATAGAAGTGCCTAAAGAAAAAAAGAAACAATAACTTCATAAGGAGAATATGATATGCAGAAAAGAAATAAAAAACATAAAACTAGACAAGAGAGAGGTCTAGGAAAACATGATGCACCTTTAAGCTTACAATTCAATCAAGGGTTTAATGCATTCAAAAGAAAAAAGCTAATAAACCCTTTTGGTGAAATGACTATGCAGTCACGAGAATGGCAAAGAGGATTTAATTCTGCTTACTACATACAATTAGAAAGGGTTAAAAATGCTGAAGCTAGAAGAAGAGGCGAGAAAGTTCATGCGAGATAGGTTAGTTATTAAAGAAGTGATGACTGCTGATTTTTATGAAGAACGAGCAAGTCTAACTGCTATTTATCCAAAAGAAAAAGCCTTAGAGTATTTAGCTCTAGGCTTGACAAGCGAGGCTGGGGAAGTTGCAGGTAAAGTAAAGAAACTTATACGAGATGGTAAGGGTGATAAAAAAGCAATTGCATCAGAGATAGGTGATGTGCTTTGGTATTGTGCTATGTTAGCAAAGGAAACTAAAGTTTCTCTTAATGATATTATGAAAGATAATTTGAAGAAGTTATATAGTAGAAAAGAAAGAGGAACGCTTCAAGGATCTGGCGATAACAGATAAATTAATAACAGAGTATCAATCTAGAACTTAGAGCCTACAGATTGATACTTTGGTTTCTTTAAACCTGTTTTAAAATCAAACTCTTTTAACTTTTGATTTAAGAACAACAATTCCATATAAGGCTCTGTATCATCAAAATCTTCTCCGGGATGTCTTGACTCCCACTCTTTCATTAATATGTTACGGTCTGCCTTTGACAAATTAAAGAATTGTGCTTTAGCTTTTTTCTCAATCATTTCATCTGTGTCATACTGTTCATCAAATGCCATTGCACCTTCTCTCGCCTCACTTTTTGCAGATTGTATCATAGAAAGCAAAGCTTTTCTTTTCAATGCATCATTCTCATAACTGTTATAAACAGGACCATTTATAAAGTCTTTTAATTTTTCTTCTACAATAAAAGCCATTCTTTGTCTTGCATCTCTGTTGATATCAGCATCAGTTGTTTTTCTAGGAGTGTATTCATAATAGTCTAGATTCATTCTAGCAAATTCTTTTTCCACATCATTTTTTTCTTCCATAGGTGTTAATCCAGTTATCTGTCTAAACAACGGAAGTGTATTTTGTAGACCTGTAGTTCTTGTTGCAGTAGTTTGTGGAGCTCTTTCAAAAAAACCATCACCATCAGAATGTGCCTCAAATGGAAAAGATCTAGTTGCTGTTTTTAACATGTAAGGGATGAATGCTACATCATTACTGTCTGTCAACATTCTGTAGTCTGGATCTACGGCAGCATATATGTCTTTAATAACACCAGCTCCAACAGTAAATGTGCTTAAATAGTTTCCAACAAACCTTGTTATACCTTCATAAGCTTGTTGAGTTAGCTTACCATCTGAAGAACCCTCAATAGCCATTTGTGCTGCTCTGTCAATCATCATTAAACCAGTTCCTGATCTACCAAAACCTCCAGTGAATGCTTCTAATAATTCTCTAGTATTTAAACTAGGAAGAACCTTATCATTATCATGCAATCTAGGCATAAAGGAAGAACCTTTAGGACCTCCATTTGTGTATAGTAAATCTGCAAACCAAGCATACGCAGTAAAAGGACCTAGAGATGCTCTAGCATCAAATGTACCATGACCATAAGGATTTTTATATTCATATGCACCAGTATTCTCGTCACCTAAATGTGCTCTCATACCATAAAAAGCACCAATCATAGATAGACCGGTTACATTTTTTCCTACTCTTTCTGTCATATCAGACTTGTTTAAAATTCCAGCAAAATCATATAAACCAAGTATAGGTGCGTGTTCATAAAAAAATCTAAATTGATTTACAAGGTATCTAGGAAAAGGAATAAAGGATGATCCAAAAGTGCCACTAGCAATCTCAATAAAACTTGCAGCTAATTTATTAAACTGTCCTTCTTTACCTCTAAATTTACCTGTTTGATATGTAAAGTCTAGAGCTCTTTCCATAGCAGTTGCAATACTTTTATCATCAAGCATTGTCATCTTTTTCTTTTTTAATATTAAATCTTTTAAATCTAAAACACTTTTGTCTTTATCTAATGTACCATCAGCTTTATATTTTCTAAATATATTAGTTGTGTCTGCTCTAACAATTTTATCTAACTCTCTTGCAAAGACAGCTTTCTTAAATATGTTGTCACTATAGGTGTTTAAGATATTAGCCTTTCTAGCAGTCTGCACCATTAAACCATTATCAGTTCCTGCAACACCAACGTCACCCATTTCTCTAAATAATTGTTGAGCTAAATCTGATTTACCTAATTGTGTGTCTTGAAACATTCTAACTAGAATAGCAGTTTCTTGGCTAGTAATCCCAGCTACCATATCTTTTAAAATTAAAGACTTTCCACCAACTTTTAATTGACCTTGTGCTGAACGAACAGCTTCTTTCCCAAGTCTTTGTACTTCTTTATCACTTGATGCATTTAAAAGTTTACCATACGCATATTTAGCACCGGCTTCACCTAAGTTATCTAATGCATATACATAATTACGCATGTAACCGTTAGTTGTGTTTCTAACAGTAGTAGCAGTTTGTATGGTCATAAGTCCAATACGTGTCTTATTTAACTTTCTGATAAAATCACTGATACCATTAAAATTAACATTTATACCTAAAGCTTCAAGTCTTCTATCTAATATTTCATCAGCTTTTTTTCTAGCCGCCTCTGTTGCAGTACCAAGAGTTAATATACCTTTGTCTAGCTCATCTAATTCTTTAAATAAGCTTCTTCTTACTTCTCTACTTATTCTTCCTGCTGTTCCTAAAGTTCTACCCGCAGCAGATACGTCAGATACATATAAAGAACTAAACTCGTCTGCATTAAGACCGTGAGCCTTTAATATGCTTCCAAATTCATCCTTTGTTAATTTACTAGAGTCTGCTAAACCTCTTGCAACACGAGATGTTATTCTCTCTTTTAAATCTTCAGCACTACCTTTTATTATTTTATTATTTTTAATATCTTTTGGGTTAATAGCACCTTTTGCGTTTGCACCTTTTTCTTTAAATATTTTAACACCAGCCTCAATCTCTTCTTTGGTTAAATTTCTTACTCCAACTTTATCTATTATAGTTGCTGCCGCAGAGGCTATGTTTTGAACCACCATATCTTCTAATGTTATTGCTAAGTTTTCTTGTTTAGTTCCTTTTAGTTTAAGCTTTACTTCTTCACCCTTTACTAGTTTTTCATTAGCAGTTTCTTTTAGTGATAATTTTAATTTGCTTTCTGTGTCTTTTGCAAACTTACCTACATTACCTTTACTAGCAAAAGTTTTTAATGTGTTAGTTTTATAAGCTTTTTTAGTTTGCGTAGTTCTCTTAGCCGCTTCTTTCATTACAACTGATTCAGCTACATTGCTCACTAAAGCTTTTCTTGTTCCTATTCCAGCACCTAATAGTGTTCCCGGAACTGTGCCTAAAGCAGTAGCTAATGCCACATTTCCATAACTAAAGTCCTCTTCTTCTTTCTGTCCTGTAGTAACACGAGTTGTTTCTTGTGCCGCGGCAGTTGCAAGAGCACCACCACCCTCAACCACACCTGAACCTACAGCAGTTCTATATCCACCACCTAGAAATGCATTCTTAGCTGTTTCAAACTTTCCTAACTCTTGAGCACCTTTGTCTACAGCTTTTTTAGATACGTGAGATTTACCTTTAGCTTTAACACCATTTTTAATTATCTCTTTGATACCAAACCTAATACCTTGTTGAGCAGCCACTGCTCCAGCTTTAGCCGCACCAAAAGAAAACATTGAACCTATTGTTGATGGTGCAGTAATGATACCACCTAAGTAATCAGTAACAGTTTCTAAATTATACTCACCATTTTGTTTTTCAAAAGTAGACATGAGTCTATTCATACGTTCTAGACCAGCTTGATTACCTTTTCTTTCATAGTCTTGTGCTAAATATAAATCTCGCATAGCAGAAACTTCATTCACGTTTTGATAACGGAAATGTTCTAGGTATCTGTCATATATATCGTCGGGATTGTCTGAATAATAGTCTTCTCTGTCTGCTAGAAATTGAGAAGCATCAGCCATGAAAGCTGCGTTGTCAGTTAATTTTTCTCTAGTTAACTCTTCAGCACTAAAATTATTATAATCCATTTGTATTCCTTATGATGTTATGTTGCCCATCAACTCTGTCAATTTAGTTTGAGCTTCTTTATAACCTTTTATATTATATTCTTCCTGAATAGCTTCTATTAGTTGTGTTTTAGTATCTACTATTATTCTAGAATCACCACCTGCTATTGCCTCTTTAAGTTTAGGTAAAAGTGTGTTTATTGTAACTTTAGAATCACCCTTCTTTTTTTCTTTTTCTACTTGTTTTGGGTCTGGAACACCAGTTCCACTATCTGTTTTTGCACTGCCACCTTCTCTGTTAACTGCAAATTGAACAAGCTCATCATTTGTATAAAAAGATTCATTAGCTACTTCTAGTGAATAAATACCGTTTATATTTGTTTCAATAATCTTTTTTCCTTCAGTAGCTGCTTGTAGTATTACAGCGTAGTTATTATATTGGTCATCTCTACCACTATTAATTCTAGACTCTTGAAGTTTATTCATATAATAATTTACACTTTTTAAAGCTAATAGATTTTTTTCTTTCTCATCTGTAAAGCTAGTAAATGGATTGCCTAGAGATGCAGGTTTTGTACTTATACCAAAAGCATTTCCTACAATACTAATAAGTTCATTTCTTGAAGAGTTAGTTTCTGATAAACTCAAACCTTTTTTAGGAGTAGTCTCTTGTATTATACTTCTAGTTAAGTCAATCTTTTCTTTAATTTTAGCATGTAAATCAGGATTCTCTTCACGATCAGTGCTTTTTAACATTGTAACCAATCTAAGTTCTTCAGCTTTTGGGTTATCTTGCATACCTAAAATTAAAGGATCTAGTTTAACTTTGATAGCAGTAGGTAGTTTATCCCCTAGTGTATCATCCATATCTACACCTGCAGCTTTTAACATAGCATCTGTTCTAGTTTTAATCTCTTTAGTAGAATCTTGTGCTCCACCAAAAAAGTTAGCTTTCATAAAACCTACGTTAGCACTATCTCCAAGTTGGTTCATGTCAACACCACTAATAGGTGATACAGTAGATTTAGCTAATGCAGATAAAGAAATAGTAGGAACGTCACCATTTAATTTTTTATTAAGTTGTAATTCTTGTATAGGGTCTGCACCATATATAGTAAAATTCTTTTTGTAATCTCTTGACTGAGATACTGCTTGATTAAGTCCTAGTTGACTTATTAAAGAATGTGCTGCTACTGGTGCTAAAGGATTGTTCATACCATCAGCACCACCCATATTAGCTACAATCTCTTCAACAAGTTTAGTGTTTTCTTTTAATTCTTTTTCAAACCTTTTCTTATCAGTAGCAGTTGACTCAAAGGCAATCTTTGTTAGATCGTCAATATTTTTTTGGGTTGCCTTCATGTCACTTTGGACTTCTCTATCCACAGCTTTAGTAACACCTTCAACAAAACCCAAGCTAAATTCTCTATCTAATCCTAATGCTTTTCCTAAACTACCTAAAAATGCCATTAACCTCTCCTTGCCATTAAGCCTTTTGGTTCTTCATCCATAGGCATCTCTTGTGGTTCTTCCATAGTCTTTTCTATAGATACATTTGGATCTACACCTTTTGTATTTTTTATGTTGTTAAGTATTTTTTCAACCATAGCTGGTCTCTCACCTTTAGTTTCTTCCATACCTGTTACATATTTAACTTCAGCAGAATCTCCTATTAACATCATAGTCTCTACTAAAATAGGTATCATCAACATGCCTACATCCACACTATGTAATCCTTCCATAACACTAGCTAATTGTATAGTGTTAGCTAAAGTTGTTAAAGGTATCCCCATTTCCATAATATCTATTAGTTGCTCTCTAAAAGCAGGATTAGACATTCTTTCTGTATAATATTCTGCTGCTTCTTCTACAGTTGTATATGTAGGGGGTGTCTGCCAAGGTCTAGCACCCACCTCGTGAGTCATAGACATACCCGGGATTGGTCTATCAAAAGATGTATTATCAAGCTGATTCATTCATGCCACCATTTTTTCTTTTACCATTTATATACATTTGTATTTCTTTAGCAACTATAGCTGGTTGCTTAGTTTGATTATCACTTACTTTTGTAAAATTACCTTTTCTATTCATCATGCCTTTGCCTTTAGGTTTGCTAGGCTCATTTGATGGAACTCTTAACTGAGCAAAAGAAGTTAATATACCTTGTGATGGGTTTGTTATCATCCAAATAATCCTTTCTTAATTGCTGCACTTCCTAATGTACCAATCAAACCACCTATAGCTGTACCAGCAGAAGAGCTAGATGACATCTGACTAGTTTTCAACATAGTGTCTGCATCTAATTGAGCTATAGCCATTTTGTTAATTCTTTCTAATTGATTGTCAGCACTAGTCCATGCCCATTCCATAGTATCTGCATAGTAAGACCATAAGTTATCATATGCCTCTTTAGAAATATCTAAGATAGCATTTGCATTTAATTCATTAGCTCTGTTAACAGCGGCAGTATCAGCAGTAGCAATCTCTCTTCTCCATACTGCATTGTTCTGTGCTATTGCAAGTTGATTAGTAGCATTATATTGGTCACGTTGATTGTTCATTTCTGCATTAAATCTCTCTACAGTATTTACTTGACCTGCATTAAATTGAGATTGTGCATTAGCTTGTGTAGCATTAAACTGTGCAGTCTGTGTAGCTAAATTAGCAAAGAATTGATCTACTTGATTCTGTGATGTAGCATTGAATTGTCTAGCGGCATTCTCAGCAGCTTGATCTGTAAACAATGCTTGTGTTCTTTGTTGAGCTTTAAATAAATCTGTCTGCTGTTGATTACTTAAATTAGCCATATCTAATTGTAAAAAGCTTTGTGCATTTTGTACAGCGGCTTGTTGTCTGTTATTTAAATTAGACATATCAAGATTAGCTAATGCCGCGGCTTCAGCAGCAACCATAGCTTGTCTATTACTCACGTTGTTTAAATTCATAGTGTTTACAGCACGACTATTTTCCATTGCTATGTTTTGGTCTGCTGTAAAATTCATATTAGCTATATCACCAATCTTAGCAGCATTTTGTACTCTCGCTTGAAAGTTTTGGTCAAACTCTTGACCTATAAATGTTGCTCTTTGTTGAGCTGCCAACATAGCACGTTGCTGTCTGTTTGTTAAGTTTTGTGCTTCAAAACTAGCCACCATTTGAGCATCAGCTTGTGCAATTGGTAATGCTGATTCTAAGGCTGCTTGAACCATAGCTTGTCCTGCAATGCTAGATGCACCCAAACCTCTTGCTGCCATTTGAGCTTGAACACCTCTTAATGCTCCAGCCGCCCATGAAGGTGGGTTTGTTGCATCAAAGTTTGCAGTTAAACTTGCTAGTTGTCCTTGCACAGTCGCTTGGTTAGTTGGTGTAGCTGTCGCTGCCTGTATCTGTTCTGTATAAGCAGATGCAGTTTCAGCATTCGCTGCTCCAGTGATTATTTCTCCTGATTGAATTTGTCTTTGTATGGGATTATTTATTAGAGTTGCGTTACCTTGTGCGGCAGTGACATTGCCTACACTAGATGCTGTTTGTTGAGCCGCTGTAACTTGTGCTCTTGGATCAGTAGGATTTATTTGAGCAGCTTGAGTTGCAGATAAAGCACTGTCAACAGCAGTTGCTGACCTTTCTGCTGCAGTAATGTTTGCCTCTTTTTCAGCTTGTTGATTGGCAGTCGTTGTTGCTGCCATTGCTGTTGGAACACCTACTGTTCCTCCAACTTGACCTAGTCTTGGATCTATTAATTGCTGTTCTGTTACTTGTGTTCCTACAGGTATTGTTACACCACCTTCAGGTAATGTAGGAGTTTCCATCATTTTAGCTGACACTGAACCTATTGTATCTTCTGCTGTAAAGTCAGATTCAGTAGGAACATTAGCTTGTGTTAATTGTCTAGGTTGAGCTTGTCCACCTGTTTGTAATTTAACTACAGAACCACCTTTAGCCATTTCTTGTGCTCTAGTTCTATAGACAATCATTTCACGTTCTTTGTCGGGATTTTGCTTTAAATAATCATCAAAGTTTTCCATACTACCAGCATACCCCATGCGAGTAGCTATTTTTTGTAATCCTTGTGGTTTAAAACCTTTAAATCTTGCCATTATTTAATACTCAATACTCTATCTAATTTGTCTTCTAATCTATGCAAAGCCTCCATAACTCTGCCAAGATCTTGTCTAACGTCTTCTTTTGTTGCATACTCTTCTCGTGTCTTGTTAAGTAGTATCTGTATACGCTTGACCTCTTGGAACATCTTATTAAATGCCCAACCAAATGGTATAACAACCATAGTTAGGATTATGTTCCAAAATAACATAGGGTCAATGCTTTCCATTATTAACCTTTTTCTAATGCTGTAATTCTAGCTTCTAAATCTTCAGGTATAAATTGTTTATAACCATATTCAACAGCAACTAGCTTTGCAGTGCTATTTGAAAATGTTACAGCTTCTCTAGCTACTCCTATTGCTGTGCAAATAGACGTTGCTTTCATACCTTCACCACTTGTAGAAGATGTACAAATATAATCACCAATCTCTATGTTACCATTTTCATTATTGCAAAGAATGTGACCATCACCTAATACTAATGCTTGATGTTTATTAGTTTCATTTTCTTTGTCATTTATTGGCGAACCATTCATTGATGAACCATAAGCACCTAATACTGCTTTTGATTTTGCACTAGATGATTTTTGAACATTATAAACAATACCTCTTTCGGTGTCTTTTTCATTTTTTTGTGTATAACTTACACTTT
>VTLG01011830.1_pt1 | contig 13222 bp, 11 predicted proteins | sample 4694571 | NCBI WGS metagenome assembly VTLG01 (sample SAMN12604809, study PRJNA352737) | marine metagenome | biome: ENVO:00000447; feature: ENVO:00000209|ENVO:00000569|ENVO:01000036; material: ENVO:00002151; isolation source: viral sequences binned using virsorter ... | reverse complement strand
CCTGATGATGGTGAGACAGAAGTTGATGTTTCTTTCTTAGCAAACGATGTGAAAGTAACATTCCCAGAAGGTCATAAGAAGGTAATCAAACTAGGTAATGATATAACTTTAGAGATGAGATATCCAAACCTAGAATATTTTTCTACGGTAAATTTTGCAGGTGATAATATTGATCCATATGATTTGGTCGCTAAGTGTATTAAGAGAGTATATATTGGTGAAGAGGACTCTGGAACATTTACATTTAAAGAAGCAAGGGAATGGATAGAGAGTTTAACCGCAGCACAGTTTGATAAAATTCAAGAATTTTTCAATACTATGCCTTCATTGAAGCATGTTTTGACGGTTAGAAACCCAAAAACAAAAGTTGACAATGAGATAACAATAGAGGGTTTAGTCAGTTTTTTCGGATAGCCCTCTTTGATGAGGGCTTAATGACCTTCTATCAGACAAATTTTTCTCTTGTTCAACACCATAAATATAGCTTGACAGACATTATGAACATGATCCCGTGGGAACGGGAAGTGTATGTGAACCTATTAGTTCAGCATCTTCAAAAGGAAAGAGAACGAATAGAAGAAGAACGTCGCAAACGTAGGTAATGGACGCAACCGAAACCAAAAAGAAGAATGACGCACTCATAAATGTTGCCAATAACTTTGGTGACGGTATGGTCGCGTTTCTTGATACCGAGTTAGACTATATTGAATTTTTAAGAGAAAGGAATGGTGGTGATACTGGTGTCGGTGGATTTGGTGGACAACGTGGCGATCAAACACAATTTGATTATGCAAAAACATTTGGAGGATATGGAGATAAAAAATCTTCACTTAATTTAAGACCAAGAAGATTAAAACCAAGTAAACCTAGAGTTAAACCAAGAAACAAAGTTAGACTAGGTGATAAAATAAAAAAATTTAAAAACCTTCGCAATAGTCGTAATGTAACTAGATCATTGACTAAACTTGGTCTTAGAGGAAATCAAGTTGAGTTTTATAAGAACCTAAGAGCAAAGAACATCCCTATGAAGGATGCTCTTAAACAAGCTAAGAGATTAAATCCTGGTGGTAATTTCATTAAAAATACTTTTAAGGCTGCCACAAACATGATTCCTAATCGTCCAGAATTTCTGACGAGATTGAACATGGGTGGTGATCTAAAACACGCAGGTAATAATTTCTTCACGAGAGGATTACGACCAGGTAATTTTAGCGAAACTGCAGCTGCAATTAAACAATCAACAGTGAAAAATGTTGATAACCTTGTAAGTGGTGCAAAAACAGCAATAACAGACACCGCTACAAACATAACTAAGAACGTAACTAAGCAGCTGCCCTTAGAAAATGTACTGGCAAGATCAACAATTGAATTCTCAGAAAGAGCAGTCAAAACAGGTGTAACAGGATTAAAAGCGGCTAAAAAACTGATTAGTCCTATAGTAAAAAGAATTCCTATAATTGGTGCTTTAATTGATTTCGCATTAAACTTTTTTGTATTTAAAGAGTCACTTGGCAGATCAGCGTTTAAAACGGCTGGTTCACTGATTGGAGCATGGGGACTAGGTGCTCTAGGTAGTGCTATTCCTGGATTTGGAAACCTTGTTGGTGCGTTTATTGGTGGTGCTGCAGGTGATTGGTTAGGAGGTAAGCTTTATGATGCAGTATTTGCAGGAAATGAATCAGAAGAGAGTGTCGAAGAAGAGGGTAGTACCTTTGAGGAAAGATATCCTGATAGTGGTTTAATAACATATGCAAAAGGTGGAGTCGGATATGGTGCTGGTGGTTCAGTCATAACAGCACCTACTCGTGGTATGTTTGGTGGTAGTCGTGCATTAGTTGGTGAAGCAAATGAAGCAGAGATTATATTACCCATGAGTAAGATTGGTGATGCAATATCTGCAGTTTATAGAGAAGGTGCATCTATCATGGTAGGTGCCACATTAGCATTCTTAGGTCCTTTAGCAGGTGGGTCACCTGCAGCAGCTGGATTGCTTGGTGAAGCAAGAAGAATTTCAAATATAACTGGTGCTGATACCGATATTAAAGTACCTAAGGTAGAGTTCCCAGATATGTCAGGAAAACCTCAGACTACGAATACTACATCATCATCAACATCAACATCATCATCAGTTACCAAAGAAACTCAAACAAAAGAAGATAATACAACTGCTGGTAGTATTCAAACTAGTGTGACTGGTACAGATAGATGGAAAACTATACTTCCACAAGGAGATCCATTGTTCAGTTCACCGTTCGGTCCTCGTTGGGGTAAAATGCATAGAGGTATTGACATAGGAGTGTGGGAAGATTCTCCCGTACATGCACAAGAAGATGGTGTAGTTGAACAAATACTTCCTAAATTTGGTGAGTATGGTGGAGCAGTTGTAATTTCACATCAAGATGGAACTGCTAATTTATATGGACATGTCTATGATTATAATGTAAAGAAAGGACAGAAAGTAACGAAAGGTGATATGTTAGCTAAGATCCAATATTATCCTGGCAAAGATGGCAGCAACCAATCACATCTACACTTTGAAAGATTTAACAAATCTGGAACTAGAATAGATCCATTGCCTTACTTTAGTCAAGGTGGTGCAAACCAAACTGTTAAAGAGACTAAGATGAAGAGTGTCAATCAAGGAGGTCCTAATCTTAGAAGCATATCATCTAACTTTGTTAATCTTGGATCACAAACAAAACAGAACAATCAACAGTTAATTGACACCCCAGTCAATATAACTAATACATCGAAAGGAACTTCGGTACAACAAATACCAATTCCATCCCCATATCCTGTTACAGTCATCAAAAAAGAGTATGTACCTGTAGAGGATACGATGAAGGAATCACGTATGGTTATTGATGTATTTGGAAAAGGAGCAGGTAGACGCTGATGGAAGAAGAAAAGGACATAGGTATGGAGGTCTTGACTGATCAAGTCGTCAATATGACGAAACTGATCAAAGACCGAAACCGTTTGTTGAAAACAATGTTCAAGGCCGATCTTGAAGATGATTTTCTTATGGAAGAAGCAGCACAAGGTGGAACTGGTGGTGCGGGTGTTGAAAGTTCTGTGAGTCCTACGGGTGGAGTAGGAGGTATTGCACCAAACTTGATGTTGCCAACTCCTATGATGCCCGATAGGAAAGAATATGTAAATGTTGAACAATCGGGTGGTGGCAACGTTGGTGGTGCTAGTGATAATGGTGAACCTGGATTAACTAGAAACTTTAATAAAGGTGGTATATCATCACCTCCACCAATAACTAAAAGAATACCACCGAAAGCTGGATTTAATCCTCAAGAAAAATCCTCAACAAAATCATTAGAGGAGACTGGATTTGACGACACAGTTGAAAAGAATATTTCTAATAAGTTAGAGAAAGATTTTCAGATAGATCCTAGACTTAAGAAAGCATTTGGTGATAGTCTTGCATTACCACTCAAAGCAGCTGGTGCTGCATTGATGGGATTGATAGCTAAAATTCCAAACATAGTTCCTATGATATCTAATGTTGGTAATTTTGTAACTAACATCGGAAAGAGTTTAGGACTGTTCAATACCTCAAGCACTGATAATTCAACCAGTAATATTGCACAAAACAAAAGCAAATATAATTTAACAGAGGAGACATCGGGTAAGAATGGTTATTACCATCCTGACGATGGTGTTATGAGACGATATATGCCCTTCTCCAAGCCGTTAGCATCAGACAGTCCAGCAGCAAAACGGTCAGCAGGTATCAATACATATCCTGGCGGAGGAATGGGTGGTGGAAATATAGTTTCTACTGTCAAAAATTTCTTTGGGTTGGCGAAGGATAAAGATCATCAAGTATCTCCTGACACAATGATGGGTGGTGTAGTTAATAATCTACAGAAGAGGAGAATGATGATCGAGATGTTTGGTAATGAGAGTATTGGTGGTGGCACTACTGGTGGGTTGATGAATATTATGAATGATCTTACTAGTAGTATGAGCAATATTCAGAGTGGTGATAGTTTTAAAGAAGTTAGTAAGAACTTGATAACTAATATGTCAGGCATAGCTAATAGCAGTGAGACCAAGAGTGTCATATCTGATCTAACTAATACTGTTATCAATGAGGGCAACACATTAAAGAACGAAATGGGAAGTTCTATTGATGGATTGCAACAAGAGATGACTGGCATCATAAAAAAAGCAGGTGCAGCTCTTCCTAATCTAGAAACAGAGAGTGGTGGAAGTATGGCAATTTCAACCGTAAAACAATCTCCATTTTTCACAGAGTATGCTAATACAGCACAGTTCACATGAAGGCAACTACTAATTTTAAATTAAAAAAATTACTCGTAGGTATTGAGGGTGCTGACGTAGCGTTTACCATCAATAACTTACTTACTTTAACGTACATTGAGGATATAAAGAGTGCTTCTATTCAAATGTACATATCGTTAACAGATACTAAAGAAGGTAAGTTATCACGTATTGCTGGTATGGAACCAGTGCTCATTGAATTTGAAGATCATGATGGAAATAATTTTACTAAAAATTTGATGGTATATGACATCCAAGCAAGGATGATTCAAGGTGGTAAATCAAAAGGAACTTTAGTGTGCTGTAGTCCTGATTTGATTAACAATGCGGCTACAAAAGTCTCTCGTAGATTTGGTGCTGGTGGAGGAAAAACAATAGACAAAATAGTTAAAGAGGATATACTTGAAGGTCTTTTAGAAACAAATAGAGATATTGATGTTCGTGAGACTAGAAACACATTTTCTTTTATATCATCATACTGGTCACCTTTTACAATGATCAACTACTTAGCATCTAAATCTATTCCTAAAAAAAGTAAGAATAGTTCAAATGCTAGTGCAGGATATGCCTTCTATGAAAATGCTGATGGATATAGTTTCCGTTCATACGACAGTTTTTGTGAGGATGATTACAAATACAAATGCATTGTAGGATATGAAGAACCTGCAGAAGAAAAACCTGATCCAATGGTCATACCTGTAAGTTCTATTAGTATTGTAGAGAATGGTGATATATTGATGGGATTGAATATAGGTTCTTTCAATAGTAAAGTAATGACTTTTGATTTAAAGGACTTAGGTTATAAAGAATATGATTTTAACATACATAAATATTACAAGAGTGTTCCTAAGTTGAATGGTGATGTTACATTGCCAAAATATTATGAAAAATTCAAGAAAAACTCAGTCCCTACTAGGATTATGTCTAAAGTTGTAGACACTGCACTTTATACTGAAGGTGTGTTTACACAAGATATTACAAAGATACTATCACAATCCAGTTTAAGGGAAAAATTATTTTACAATAAAAAAGTCGAAATAGAATTTTCAGGAAATATTTTACCTAGAGTAGGAGAGATAGTAGAACTTACCACGTTTAGGGGTGGCAATGACAGATCATTAGATACAGCAAATAGTGGGATATATGTTATAGGTCGTATTGAAAGAGAATTTATTTCTAGTAGAGATCAAATGACAACCAAAATGACACTATACACTGATAGTGCAGGTGATGTTGATTCTACGTCTCAATCTATTGATAAAACTGCAGAGGATATAGTTAAGTAATGTTAGAATCAACCGCTAATTTTATTGGAAAAGACGGGTTCAACTGGTGGGTTGGACAAGTCGAGAATACTGGTGCGGGTACGGAAGATTTTCCAGAAGATAAAGATGAATCTAACAAAGTTAAGGTTAGGATTTTAGGTTATCACAATCCTAGTAGAAAAGAATTAACCAGTTATGATCTACCATGGGCAACTGTAATGATGCCCAATACTGCATCACAAAGATCTGGTATTGGTATGAACCACCAACTACAGGTAAACGGCTGGGTGGTTGGATTCTTTATGGATGGAGCAAGTGCACAAGTGCCTATAGTTATGGGCACAATTGGTGATGAGAATCCAGATGCACCATATAAAATAACAAATGATGATGATGAACCATTTCCTAAGCTGGTAGCTGGAGACTATGATCCTAAAGTTCATGGATCGGATCAAAGCACAACTCATAGTACAGGATCAAACGTCACAGTAGATGAAGAGACAGGAAATCTTAAAAAGGTTGAGGAACAAAGCACAGACAATTCTAGTGAATCTACAACTAGCACTGTAAATCCTAGAAAAGTTATAGGAGAAGCCATTAGTGATCTTGGTAAGTTTGTAGAAAAAGATAAGTGTCACTCAGTGCTCATGGGTAATGGTAAAGTTGGAGGTGAGACATCTACTAAAGTAGAAAATGTAATTAATGAGTTCATGGAGTTTGCTCGTAACATTGATACAAACGAGGTTGGTGAATTTATTGATAAGCAAACAGGTGATGTTCTTGATGTTGCTTTTGAGGTGAGGAACTCTGCACTTAGAATTAATAAAAAATTAAATGGTCTAACTAAGAATATTAAGGGTGTCGTAATGAAAGAAGCTGACATCTTAATTAAAGACAAATTAGATAATATTTCAATACCAGAACCAAAAGGTGCAGCTGCTGTTAAGAAACAACAACTTGGTCTTCAGAAAGTTATTAATTGTTTGTTTGATACTTTATTAGATGACATAAAAGATTTTATTGAAAATTTACTCAAAGATTTGTTAGAAAAAGCACTTGATAGTGCCTTATGTTTAATTCAAGATATCCTCGGTAATATTATGAACAAACTGATGGAGATGATTGATAAGGCATTAAGTGCAATACAAGGTGTAGTTTCAGCTATCAAAGGTGCTATGGACATGATTGAGGGATTGATAGAAAATATTGCTGATCTTCTTGATCTGTTCTGTGATGGAGAATTAACAGGTGCGATTAAATCAAGTACATATGAAACATGTCACGGACCTAAGAAGAGAGGTAGAGATGAAGCACAAGGTAAGACCGATCAGTTCCCAGTCAAACCTCCCTCTGCATTCACAGCTGTAACTGGTGAGGTTAAAAATGGTCATTCTGCTGGTACTTACTTAGGACAACAGATGTTGTTCAACGTTGATACTGGTGCCATGGTTCCACTGGCAGGTAACAATCTTGGATTCACTGAGAAGGACTTTGATACTAGAGGACCTATTGCAAAATTTGAAGACTTTAACTTTACTGCTAGTGATGGTAGTATCCCATCAATGAGTTTGAATTGTTCTAACTCTATATTCAATAAGAAACCATGCTTCCCAGAAATAGTATGGGATAACTTACAATCTACCACAGCTGTTAAGGCATTACCTATTGTTGATGATATTGGTGCTATACTTGGTGTATGGACAAGAAAGAAAGGAAAGGGAGTTCCTTTGGAAGCACAAGCACGTGCAATGTTTACATGTAACGAACCCGAAGGTGGAGGTGCAGAGTTCAAACCCAACATTAAAGATGGCAAAATTGATTCTATTGCTGTAACCAATACTGGTATTGGATATGGTTTTGATCCAGCTGGCACATACTGCCCCAATGAACAGTGGAACTATGTTATCTCTAAATCTGGACTCGCTAATATCGTCAATGATGGAGAACTTTTATATCTAGTATCCTATGCAGATGGTACAGAAGACACAACAAATCCAGATGTAATGCAGGTTGTTGATGTTGAGTATACTGAGGATAAGATCCTGATTGCAACGATTGAAAAGTCATTTGAACCAAATGTAAAAGTTGGAATGCAACTAAAAACACAATCTGGAACTGTATTTACACTTAATTACAGTGAAAAGTTCCCTGATTTAGTTGTACCTCCTGATGCTACTGCAGTGTATGCTAAGTGTGGTGATCTCATTCCTGTTGCTCAGGACATACAAACTATTAATGTTGGAAAAAATTATGAGAAACCAATTATAACTATCGGAACAGGTACTAAGGAAAAAGAAATTGGTAAAGCAGATATTAATGATAAGGGGCAAATATTGAAACCAGTTATCACTGAGACAGTTCTTGGTTTTGTTACTCCAAAAGTCAAGGATAGTACAGGTTCGGGCGGTGGTGCTGAAGTTGCAATCACATATCAATTTGTAGGACCTATTAGGGCAGAGCAAATATTGGGTGCATTACCAACTTCTCAGACCTACATAGATTGCGTAGGACATCCTATGGTAACTGTAAAAAATGATGAGCAAGTGAGTCCAACTGTTGAGACAACACAAACTGTAATACAATCTACACCGACCACATTTACACAGCAAACAACTCAAGAGACTACACAACAACCTACACAACAGACACAACAAAATAATAACAATAATAATCAGCAGCAGAATCAGGGAGGATATGGGTACTAATGAGTTTTTCTAGATTTAGTGGTGGTACTGAGACTTCCAACAATACCCCAGACAATCCAATAATGTGGCCGCACAATTTTGTGCAGGCAACTTCATGTGGTCATTTCATAGAAATGAACAATACCAGAAATGGTCAAAGAGTGAGGTTGGTTCATGGTAAAACCAGAAACTACATTGACATGGATGTCAAAAAGAACACTCAGATAAAATCCCACAAAGATTTTATTGTAAGGGCTGATCGAAATGGAGTTTTTGAATTTGGTAAAGATCCCGAAAGTGATCTGATGACCCTAACTGTTCGAGGTGACTTGAGAATATATGTCGAAGGAGACACACATTATGAAGTCGAGGGAGATTTTAACCATAGAGTCAATGGTGATTACAAACTCACCGTTGGTGGTAACCTTTTCAATGAGACTAAATCTAATTACTCATTGAAGTCAGAAGGTGGTGAAATAAGAATAAAATCTGCTACATACAAAAACGAGGGTACGTTCTATAACTCTCATTTTAAAACTATAGAACAAAAAACAGATAAGTTCCATGAAATAACACAAACATCAGGCACAGGTACTATTGCAGTACACAGTGAAGGTAACACCTCATATAATACTGAAGGCACTCGATATGAAGTTACCAAAGGTAATCAATATAATACGATGTTTGGTAAAGTTAGGGACACTGTATATGGTAATGATAAGACACCTATATCAGGTGGAAACTTTATCGGTGCAGTTGATGCTCCTCAATCATCCAGTTATTATAGAACAGTAACTGGTGATGTACGAACAGATACTACTGGTAATATGGATATAAATGCTGATGGCAACATAGATATGGATGCTTCCGCAATATATTTGAATTGAATGTAGATTTCAATTAACACAAATGACTTTTCACATGTCAGTAACAAAGCAAGAAGCAAATTTTCTGAAAGATATTCTTGCTGCACACTTAGACGATTACGTCGAAAATTTAGTTAGAGAAGATAAAGATAAACCTCTGGAGAATATGTTAAAGAACCGTGATATAGGTAAGTCTCTTATAGAGAAGGCATCTGAGGTAAAGAGACGTGCCACTAAAAAAAGTGACACCCCTTACTTTACAAATTGAGGAACCTGTGCTATCATTGGTAAGTATTTACTGGATTACCACATGACTGACGAAGTTCTTGATAAAGTGACGGTTGACATTCCGAAGAAAAGGTTTACACTACTAAGTAGTGATGGTAACGTCAAAACACTTGATTGTGACGACGGTGACCAATTTATGAGAGTTCTCGATGTAGTTCGGAATTCTTGCTTGAACAATGAGGTAGTTTACGTCTAATGGCATACAATCAAACTTATACTGAAATTAGAACTCTTCTCAAGCAATCAAAGCGTGTGTCAAAACAGACCATGCTTAAGATTGCTAAGCTTGCAATTAAGGAGACCATTATGGATCGACTTATAGATGAGGAGACAGGAAAAGAAATAGAAATTACATGGGATTCTAAACTAGGTGATGACCTAATGTTAGACTCACTTGACATGGTTGAACTCGTAATGTTCCTAGAGGAATGTTTTGCAGTTGAAATACCTGATGAAGAAGCAGGACATATTGTTACTGTTGGCGATGCTATTGAGGTAATTAAGAAGTGCAAAGCAAACAAGGGTAAGACCAGAAGGATTGACACTAGCAAGTACGATAAGAACAAGAATGTAATTCCACATCCTGATAGTCCTATGATGTCTAAGAAACCACTTGAACAGTTGAATAAAACATTACCTAGTGATGCAGATCTTACCGAACTTCCTTAAGCATTATACATTTACAGAATTAAATAACACAGTTACTGGAAAAAATTTTCGGTGGTATTTTCCACAATCTAATGGCGAACCAGAACAATACAGTAATCTATTATATTACGATCATCAATTTTCTGAAGATGTAACACCTAAACTGAAACGCATGTTATCCACAATATGCATTCAGTTGGGTGCTATTGCTGTGTTTAGAATTAAAGTGAATGCCACACCAAAAAATGCACCACAACAAGCATGGCATTGTGATCTTAAAATATCTACACCAAGCAAGACTTGTGTAATATATTTGAATGATAATGATGGATATACTGAATTTAGAGAGGATGTAGTTAATAGTGTAGCAAACACTGCGGTTATATTTGATACTAACATGGAGCATAGAGGAGTGCCATCTACTCAAGATCGTAGGTTGGTATTGAATATCAATTACTTTGAGAAATGAAGAAGGCATATTGGTCATATAAAATTGGAGAGGGTAATAATCAACTCCCTCCTGATTTTCATGAAGCACCTAAACCATATAAAACTGGCTATGATATGAGATATGATCATGCTAAATGTCCTGCATGGAAGAAATGGACGGACAATACATGGATGGTTACACAACCATTTGACTTAGGGTTTAAGATAAAGGATGACAGAATTGAATCTAGTTTGCTTCAAGAAGCATATGATGATTATTTTCAAGTAGGTTATAATTGGTTAAGTGGTTCTCATCCAGAGATACAAATGAAGTATGTTATGTCTATATGGACAGAAGATAAAGATGTATGGATTGAACAGATACCACATCCTCTACTGTCTCGTTATGGACTAGAGTTAATACCTGCTACTTTCCCAATATCTGTATGGTTTAGACCAATGGTTGTCGGTGTTAAAGTGCTAGATAATGACATATATCTACCAAAAGGTACACCATTATATTATTTTAGACTATATTCTAAACGATCTGATGCTAACTTTAAGTTAGAGCAGAGAGATGTGCCAGAAAAAATGATCAAACAATTAAACGAGAGCGATACGCTAAGAAAGTTTACCATGTTCAAAGCATGGGATATAATTAAAAATAGAGTGAGTAAAGAAGGTAAATGCCCATTTCGTTGGAATTAGAAAAATTTTGTAACTGGTTTGAGGGAGAGTTTGACAACTGGACACAGGCAGCATCTAATCCTACAAAGTGGGCACATATTATAGTGACACACAAAAAGATTGGAGATAGAAAGTTCGATACATCTTCTCGTTACAGTTATCAATCTCAGCCATATAGACAACAAGTGGTTGAAGTGACAGAACCAGAGATTATTGGAGCAAACGTTCCTATTATCATAGTAAAAAATCCTGCATGTGACATGATTTTCTCTTATGATAGAGATGACGATTGTTTTATAGGCACATCCGAAGAAAATTGCACATATAATGGTCAACCATTGTCTAGTCAAGCAAGATTATATGCCACACAATACCACAGTTGGGACAAAGGATATTGGAAAGGTGGCGAAGGATACTTCCTGTTCCAAAAAAAGTTATAAATATAGGAGATAGTATTATTGTGTAATAAGAGTGGCAACTCGTAAGATATCTGATTTAACCGAATTAGTTGCAGGACAAGTATCATCCTCCGATACATTGTTACTGCTTGACAATTCAGATCCAACTGATCAGAATAAAAGATCGGCAGTTGGAAGCATATTTCGTGCATTACCTGGCGGTTCATATACTACACCTGGCTTAGGGTTTGAAGGTAGAACATCAACTGGTCTATTTTCAGAACTTCAAGGACAGGTTAGTCTCGCATTGGGTAATTCTAGACTTAACTTACAGAAGGTTGGTAGTACACTTAAATTAGATGCTAAAGATTCTGCTGATGCAAATTTAGATCTTACTATTACTGCACAAGGTACTGGTAAAATACGTTTAGGTTCTATCCTTGCGTTATCTGATGAGGTATTCTTAGTACCAAACTCCGTTGATGATACAAAAGTTGCTAAATTTAGCTCAGCATCAATACCAACAGGTGTAACTCATACTTATATTTTACCTTCTAATGGTGTTGAAAATACTGCTGACACCATAGTAACAGTTAATAATACTCAAACATTAAATAACAAAACTATCGCTGATGGTGTATTTACAGGAACTTTATCAGTTGCTGATGTAACCGCTAGTGGCAATGTTACGTTAGGATCTGATTCTGCAGATACTGTCACAATGAACGGTGCATCATCCTTTAGTGCTGCTGCTACGTTTAACAACACAGTCGTCGTTACTCAAGGTGCAACTGTCACTGGTGATATTGCCCTAAGTGGTAGTGTTGATGTAGGAGATAGTGATTATATTAAATTAGGAGCTGATGATGATTTATTAATTTATCATCTAGCAGCAGGATCTGGTAGTAACTACATTGCGGGTGCCAACAATATGGGCATCGTTATTTCTGCTGAAAAAGTTGAGTTGTTAAATCAGGGTCATACATCATATTATTTTAAGGGTGAAGCAGCTGGATCAATTGTATATCACAATAATTCCGCACGTGTAACCACAACAGCAACAGGTATTGATATTGGAGGAGCAATAGATGCTGTTACCGACGTTGCATCTACTGGTAATATTGTTGCCACAGGTAATAATGCTACTGCACACCAATTTGGAAGCTCATCCGCTGCTAAATTTGGTATAGGTAGAGCTGCTACTACATATAACCTTGAGGTAGAGGGTTCAATCTTTGCCACAGGTTCCTCTCTTATCATAGGAGATACAGGTTCCTCAAAAGCAATCATCCAAAAAAGAACTGTTGGATTAGGATTGCACTTTGCTGATGAAAGTGGTGTTGACCAAGCTGTCTTAGATGGCAATGGCAACTTTGGTATCGGTAAAAACCCCAGTTACAGATTAGACGTTTCTGGAAACAGTTGGGTTGATGGTGATATAACTATTAATACAACTAACCCCGTTGCAAAAACAGGTGGTAAAGTGACTGCGAGAGAGATCTTATTAATAGATCCTCAAACAGGTGCGTCAACTACTTTAGATGCAACAAGTGCTGGAGGTGTCTCCAGAGCAAAAGTATACTTCCATTCATTTAACTAAACAATCATGGCTGTTAAGCAAAACGGAGTTCTGGCATGTTTTACCCCTACAGTGACTC
>VTLG01007300.1_pt1 | contig 13224 bp, 18 predicted proteins | sample 4694571 | NCBI WGS metagenome assembly VTLG01 (sample SAMN12604809, study PRJNA352737) | marine metagenome | biome: ENVO:00000447; feature: ENVO:00000209|ENVO:00000569|ENVO:01000036; material: ENVO:00002151; isolation source: viral sequences binned using virsorter ... | reverse complement strand
CTGGCAAAAGACCGGCTCCACGTTCTTTAACAACTTATAGGAAATTACAATGGAACTACATTCATTGAATCGCCCGCGCAAGGCGAATAAATATTGCGGCCCTGCCGTGTTGAGTTTCTTGACCGGGATAAACACCAGTGAGTGCGCCTCCTGGTTCAGGTTGTACAGCAGGCACCGGGGCGCGGTTCGCGGCACACGTGTCACTGACATGAAGCTCGTACTGGACCAGTTGGGTTTTAGGCTTAGAGAAGTGAGCAATCACGACGAGGTTAAAGCCGGACGTAGGCCGACCCTGGCATCCTGGCTCAAGGCACACAAAAGCCTGAGAACTCCTGGAAGGGTCTACCTGCTCGTTGCCGGTAACCACTGGCAGTTGATTACAGGGAGACGCTATGCTTGTGGTAGAGTCGGAGGCATCGTCTCGATTCGAGCCAAATGCGTCAAGCGCAGGGCAAGAGTGCAAACCGCTTGGGAGTTGCTTCCCAAGTAAAAACGCCAGCGGGCGGTGCGTCGGGGTTTTTGGTTTAATTTCCCCCCATAAACACCCGCAGTTAGAGCCGGGTTCCAGAGACTCCTCCTTGAGAGAGTGATCCCCTCCGGTGATCTAGCCGTCTGACCCACGTAACGGGTCTTTTTCTATATATAGGGCCAGAAAATAAAAAAATATTTTTTTATTTAAAATGGCGTAACCGGCGTAACCGTGTAACCACGGCCCAGAGGGCCCATATTTACTGGGCTTATTGGTTACACTATGGTTACATGGGTTACAGAAGTATAGCTTAGATCAAAAACTCGTTAAGGGGGGTCTAGGTTTTTTTTTATTTTTTTTATTTTTCTGGCTATATATACTACTGCGGCATGAACAGCGCAGCTTTGGCTAAACCAAAATACCGCGATCTTGATAAGAAACCTGGCAAGCCAGGACGACGCAAGGTCACTCCTGATTCTCCACTTACCCGTAAGCAAGAGCTTTTTGTCAAAGAACTGGTGTCGAAAGATGGCCAGATAACTTTGAGAGAAGCAGCCGTCAACGCGGGCTACCCGGAATCTTCTGCTCACACCCGAGCCTATGAGATGACCAACCCGGCCATCTGTCCGCATGTGGTCAAGGCAATCAACCAGTATCGCGCTGAACTGGACCGCAAATACGGGATAGACTTCAGTCGGCACTTGCGTGACCTACAAAAGATTCGAGATGCTGCTTTCGCAGACAAAAACTACTCCGCAGCCGTCATGGCCGAGTATCGTCGTGGTCAGGCTCATGGCAATATCTACATCAACAAGTCTGAAATCAGGCATGGCACGATAGACAACATGTCGAAAGAAGAGGTTTTGAAAGCAATTGCAGAACTTAGAGGTACCGTGGGAAGAACCATCGAAGCAGAAGCGGAAGACGCCGATTACGAGGAAATCGACGGAAAGCCAATTCTGGTCAAGCATGAAGCGGCAGATAGCCAAGCAGATGCCCCAATGGAGGGTAACACGGCTTGAAAGTTGGGCGTCTCAAGGGGTTCCAGACGTCATGGTCTTGGATTCTCAATCCAGATTCCAACTGATTGAACTCAAGAACACCACAACCAACAAAGTAACAATTAGTCCCCATCAGGTAAGTTTTCTTACCACACACGCGGCGGGTCCGGTCTGGCTCTTGGTCCGTCGGATGCGGGCGGAGGATACCGATTACTTCCTGTTCTCTGGCAATCAGGCCGAGGACGTCAAACAACACGGGCTTGGAGCGGTAGAGCCTGTTCTCCACTCCAACACTGTTAATACTCTTATCGAGCGTATTGACACCCACTAAACATACACATATAATAATGTCTCATACTTTGGAGGCATGATGTTTATATTCTATCTACTTGAAAAATGGATCAGGGGTCCAGGAACGAAAGAAACCATTAGACGATTAAAGGAAAAGGAAGAGAGGAGACGCAGAAATGAAACTAACGATTACAGAAGAAAGTAGCTTTGGACAGATCACCGAGTTGGCTGAGTCATTAGGGTGGAAAGACACCTTCGCCCACGGACCCGAGGATTGGACCGCAGAGGAGTCGGATGCTTGTTTTTCCTCTGCTATAGATCATTTGGTGAAATGGTTTGGTGAGGATAGTGTCTTTTTTGAGGCTTGACATACACACAAAAGGCGCATATATTAGACTTTTATCCACCATAAAACGGGATTCGAAAATGAAACTATTAGACACCAACGGCGGCAATACAAAACTACGCAAAAACAACCGAGACAAAGCTATCCGAGTGGCGGGCTTATCCTTAAAACCGAATGACTTGCTTTGTCCTATGCGGAAAACAGCCGAGTGTGAATTGCCTTGTTTAGAGGCTGCTGGGCGGGGCGGTATGTCAAACGTTAGCGAGGGGCGGCAGCGGAAGACTGATTTTTATATGCAAGATCGCTCCGGCTTTTTGGAAATGCTCTATGACGAATTGCACAATTTTCAGAAGCTTTGCGAGCGTAATAACGTCGAGCCCTACGTCCGACTAAATGTGCTTTCTGATATTCAATACGAATTAGAAGCTAATGGCGCGATACCTCAGAATTTCCCGAAGTTAAATCTGTTTGACTACACCAAAATCGCTAAAAGGCTAGACCGTGTTCCTGACAATTATTCGTTGATGTTTAGCTATTCCAACGCGGAACGATATCGACCCCAGGTCGAAATAGCGTTAAATACTGATAGACCGATCTCAGCGGTATTTCATGGCGGTATGCCTAAATCGTTTTTAGGTCGGCCAGTGGTCAACGGTGACAATAGCGACATAATCAACCTACAGCAGCGCGGAAAAATAGTCGGCTTGAAATACAAACCACCACGCGGGCGGCAGATTGATCCATTGCATTCTAGTTTTGTCATTGACGCTAATCGGATACCCGCTTTTTTTATGGGTTGACATACACATAAATAACGCATATAGTGAAATCTCAATTAATCAAACCGGGGAATCATAATGACACCATTCGAAGCAGTGCAGATAGCAGAGGGTTTAGACGATACGGCGCAACCGGACGACGTAATCGATGCATGGCAGTACTTGCACGATACCGGGCTAGCCTATCAATTACAGGGTTTTTTTGGCCGCAATTGCGCGGCATTACTCGAGGCCGGAATAATTCACGATTAGCAGTTAAACAAGCGCCCCCCGGCCCGCCCTTGTCAAGCGAAAGTTTTTGAACCGTGGGCCGTGGAGATTGGGGGTTGACACGTATGCGGTGAATATGTGTATAATGGCCATTCAATCAAAAACGGGAGTATTGAAAAATGAAACTATTCACAAAAGAAATCGAACAGAAATTGGCGGATAACGCGAACGTGGAGGAATGCGCGGCGTGGGGGTGACCGCATGAAACTGTTTACGAAAGAAATTGAAAAGGCGCTCGCGGCTAACGCGAGCGTGGAGGAATCCACGCGCCGCCCCGTCCTTAAACTATTTGGGGGCGGCGCGTGTACGTGGCTAATCTCGGAGCGGATCGATGATGATACCCTGTACGGACTTTGTGATCTGGGCATGGGCTACCCTGAATTGGGTTATGTTTCCCAGTCCGAGCTTGAGGGTTTGCGTTACGAGATGCATGGCGCGGGAATCGAGGTGGTCGAGCGCGATTTGTATTTCACCCCGGAGAAAACCCTTTCTGAATATGCAAAGGATGCTCGCGCAGCAGGCATGATCGTTGCCTAATCGTCGCCACTCCACGGGCGACGAGCCGTGAGCCGTGGCGCGGGTTTTCCCGTTTTTGTCCAGGCGTCACGGATCGGCGGGCCCGCCCCCGGTGGGGGGCGGGTTTTTTTCTCCCCCAAGTGAAACGACCCCCGCAGGGGGTGGGGGAGGGCGTGTTACAATTTGTTACAATTTGTTGCACTTTGTCACTTGATGTATGCGATAAATATGTGTATAATGGGTACTCATTCATTGGAACGTGGAGATATTTATTATGTATGTAAGTGCAGACCTAGAGATTGATGACAGCGCGATACTTGACATTGTTAGAGACGAGCTGCCAGACACTGACGGGATCGAGAGCAGGCTAGACGACATCGAGGCAAGACTAGATAACATCGATGAGTTGATCAAACAAGGCGAGGTAGATTCCACGCACATGGGTTTCAGTATTAGAAAACTAGCAAAGGCATTGAAGCTATTGAAAGGAATGCACGTGCGTAGCGCCCGACGAAACAGAGCCGTAGTATATCGAAAGTAGTTGACATACACATAGCAGTCGCATATACTGAGCCCTCATTCATTGAAACGTGGAGACAGACAATGGACCAAAAAGAGAAGGCAATTGCCGATGCAGTCAACAGCGACAACCAGATGGACTGGTTGTTCGCGGGTGTCGGACACCGACCCAAGGGCGAACGATGCCCCTGGATTGTAGGGTATAAAACCACCGAGCAGCTTAGGGAATACGTCAGCGCCTGCCTAGTTGGGAGCAGCGAGAGCCCTGATATGTTGCTCTGGATGATAGGCGCAAGCTTTCGGAATTTTATTCAAGAAGAGCTTGACCAGAGGGCCGAGGTATAATATTCTATGTGCATGGGGCGATAACGCCCCATGTAAACCTAAACAATCGTGGAGATTAAAAATGAAAAAACACACTAACATTGAGTTCACAAAGAAAGAAGCCCAAGCTATTGCAGAGGCTCTGGATATCGCCTCTAATATTTCGAACATAGAAGAGGACGATAGACCTTCTGGAACCAGATATATTAATAACCCAGAAGTGATCCGTAATCTGAGCTATAAGATCTATCGCAGCCAGGTAACAGGAGCCCAGATCACTATGGTAGATACGTCCGATTGACCTCCGCGACTGGTGGCCCTCGGGCCACCGACCCTCAACCAAAGCCCAGTCCCGACTGGGCTTTTTTATGACTGCAATCTGTGCGACCCGACCCCCACACACGCAAAAGGCGCCGCGTGTCCCACATGGCCAAGGGGCCATGTGTCACACTCCCCCCTCCGCCCGCCTTCCCTTTTGACCTTAGGCGGAGGGGGGAGTGTGTGTAGGAGTCCCGGAATAGAGGCTAGTAGAGATGTTTGGGATTCCGTGAGATAGTTGCTGGAGATGTAGGGCAGTGTCGTGTGTCAGACAGCAGCTTGTGCATGTTTGTCACAAACAATCATGTAAAAAATAATTTTATAAAAAAATTTACCGAGGTATAATAAACTTGCATAAACAAGGAGCCCTGGGCCATGTACGATGAAAAGCAATACGTGAAAGCTGACGGATTTGACGACGCGATAGTGGGCACGGCCCACGGCATGACTGTCGATGAGGATGGGGGACCTATTCTGATCTACGACATTGAGAAGTGTGTTGATATCATTATGGACGGCGCGGTGGACATGGAGCGTGAAGAAGCCTATGAGTACTTTAGTTTTAACGTGATGGGCGCGTTTCACGGCCCACAGACCCCTGTTTTCCTGGACCGGGCGGTTTTGGATTACCGAGAACTTTGGGATAAGTGACTGAATTAGCTACAGAAACTGACGAACATCTGCTTAAACTTGAGCTGCGACTGGCGCAGCTTGAGCGCATTGAGGGGTGTCAGACTAAGTTCTTGGATTTTGTTCGGGCGATGTGGCCGGAGTTTATTGCCGGTGAGCATCATCGGATTATCTCTGAAAAGCTTGAACGGGTGGCGCGAGGCGAGTTGAAGCGACTGATAGTCAATATGCCGCCGCGTCATACCAAGAGCGAGTTTGCAAGTTTCCTGTTTCCTGCCTGGATGGTGGGTAAAAACCCTGCGATGAAGATTATTCAGGCGACGCACACCACGGAGCTTGCGGTGGGTTTTGGTCGCAAGGTGAAGAACTTGCTGGAGCGGGAGGATTATCTTGACATATTTCCTGAAGCAAAGCTGGCTGCTGATTCGAAAGCTAGTGGAAGGTGGGATACTGCTCGTGGCGGTATGTACTATGCTGTTGGCGTTGGTAGTAATCTTGCCGGTCGTGGTGCTGATTTATGCATTATCGACGATCCCCATTCTGAGCAGACCGCTATGTCGAATGCTGGGTTTGACGACGCCTGGGACTGGTACACGGGTGGTCCCAGACAGCGTTTACAGCCCGGAGGATCGATAGTTTTGGTCATGACCCGTTGGTCCGAGAAGGATTTGACGGGGCAGTTGATGCGTCAGATGGCTCGGGACGAGAACGCTGACCAGTGGGAAGTCGTTGAATTTCCTATGGAATTACCCTCTGGCAACCCGGTTTGGCCTGAATACTGGTCGATGGAGGATTTGATTTCTGTTAAGGCGTCGATTCCGCCGAGTAAATGGAACGCGCAGTACCAGCAGCAGCCCACCGGTGACGACAACAGCATTCTCAAGCGCGAGTGGTGGAACGTGTGGGAGGCTGAGAAGATTCCGAAGCTTTCTTTTGTGATACAGAGCTATGACACGGCCTTCTCTAAGCGCGAGACAGCGGACTACAGCGCGATTACGACATGGGGCGTTTTTTATCCAGATGAGGGCTCTCAGCCCAACCTGATCCTCCTGGACAGCCAGAAAGGCCGCTGGGACTTCCCCGAGCTAAAAAACATAGCGTATGACCAGTGGAAGTATTGGGACCCGGAGACGGTGATCATTGAGGCGAAGGCCACGGGTATGCCGCTGACGCACGAGCTGCGTAATATGGGAATTCCTGTGGTAAACTTTACCCCGTCTCGGGGCAATGATAAGGTCACGAGAGTGCATGCTATCGCCCCGTTGTTAGAAGCGGGAATGGTTTGGGCCCCCGATACCCAGTGGGCACATGAGTTGATCGAAGAGTGTGCGGCGTTTCCTAATGGTGAGCATGATGACCTGGTGGATAGCACCACGCAGGCGTTGATGCGTTATCGTCAGGGTAACTTTGTGCAGCTCCCGACAGATGATTGGGATGACGAGGATCACGGCTCACGGTCCTTTCGTTACTACGGGTAATAAATATGGGCGATAAAAAAGTAGGATTAAATCCCGGTACGATGGTCCAAGTCAGTCCGGGAAATTTTGTCCCAGCTTCTGATATTCGACAAATAAATGTCGTGGGGCAACGTCCGGGGGGTGTTTCAGGTCCTGGTGCAGCATTTATCGGTATGGGCGCTCCCAGCGCGGACAACTTCTCGGTTTTCGACACTTTGGGCCCCCCTTCTATTTTTGAAAACGTCCCTCTTTCAGACATACCCTTTGACGCGATGACCCCAGAGCAGCAAGCAGCGGCTCTTGCGGCTGCTGAAGAAGAGGAAAAATCTGGTTTTAACCTCAACCCTTTTGCATACGCAGAGGCTATTGATGCCCTGGGCATGGGAGATGCCTCCACAGCAGCTTTTAACCAGGCACTGGCTTTCGATGCCATGAATCTTGCTGAACAGAATGCCAATCAGACTGGGTTTGAAAATTTAAACGGCTCCGGAGTCTTCTACCGCTATGGTGGGGTGAGTTCCCCAGGCCCTGACGGACAACCCATCAACGTCGTGGACGGTGGCACGTATAAGCTGGTTACACAGCAAGACGGGTCCGTATCGGTAGAGGCTGTCGTGCCTGGGGAAAATCGAAATACGGACGCTTTACCTAAAGTAGACGGTGATTACAGCTTCGATGACATAATGACCGTCGTTGGGTTGATAAGAGATAATGTGTACACCCCGCAGCAAATTGCTGACATATACGGTGTTTCTGTCCAGGAAGTACAGGGGATTGTGGATAACCCGCCTTCTCCGCCTGGCACTGACCCCGGTGCTGGAGCTGGGACAACACCTGGAGCTGGAACACTACCGGGCACTGACCCAGGAGCTGGAACCACACCCGGAGGGGATGGGACTGGGGCAATTACTGTTGACCCGTACACAGGTCCCTTTGTAGGTCCTCTGCCTCCCGGTGGTGGCGGTAATGACGAATTAAACGGTGAGACCGATTCAGCGGAAAATGACGGACTTGATGTAAATCTTATACCGGGCCTCATAGCAGGCACTCTGTTACCGAAAGATGACGACCCTGATCCCGATCCCGATCCTGTGGCTCAACCACCGTTACCAGTCCCTGTGGGAGGTGTCCCGGCAGACCCAGGGTTTGTTACACGCGATGACGTCCTGGTCGAGTTTGATACTCCCGATTATGATCCCTATTCGATTTTACCGGCCCCTACCACTGAGCCGTTTTTAGCAGACCGCAGGGCCGGGGACATAGCGTCCTCTTTGGATGTTCTGGGATACAGGCCAGCTCAAGGCTTGGATCAGCGTCCTGAGACTATGGCCCGTGTGGAGGATTACGCGCAGCGATTTGGCGTGGGCCCACAAGATTTCTCTCAAGGTGAGATTACGCCTTTTGAGACACAGTTTGGAATTAACATCCCAAATGTTTCGACAAACTTCCCTGTCCGACCACAAAGCATTTTAGAAACGCCACGGTTTGACCCTACAAAACCAAGGGATATAGAAGATGATGGGGACATGCGCCTGTTTGCAGGCGGAGGTGTGGCTGAGTCTTCTGATGGCATCGGCTCGTTGATGAAGCGTCGAGAGAGCGCGGTCACTCGGATGCTGCTCAACAAGGCTGGTGCGTTGCCCACTTATCAAGACGGAGGAAAAGTTACCGTGGAAAACGATGATAGAAACAGGGTGACAAGTCTTCTGAAAAGCACCACAGAGGTGCCTGCTGGTTTGAGAGATGCTGCGGGATATGCCTACGACTACCTAACCGAAACCCCCGTTTCTGAAATGATGGGGGATGTTAGAGAAATGGGAGCGGGTATGGTCCGAAGCGCAATTGATGATCCGGTAGACTTTGCTTTGGATTTTGTTCCTGGTGTCAGCCAAGCTCGCGGTTTAGCTGATTATGAAGAAATGATGAGCCAAGCTGAATTAGCTAGAGTCATGGGCGACGAAGAAACGGCAGACGCTTTACGAGCTATGGCTAGCTCTATGTTGGCGTCATCGATGATTCCTGGTGGTCGTAAAGCAACAAAGATGGGCATGAGTGGTGACCGCCCATCTTTTGAAGAAATGATGGAATTAATTCGACAAGCTAAAGAGCAAGGTGAAAAAACCTTAAAAGATTTAAGAACCGCTAGAAAAACCCTTGAAGAATCATCTAAACCAAAAAAAGGTATAGAGTCTTTAGAAGAAAAAATTGAGAGGCTTCGACAGAGAAGCGCACAACAAACTGGTCGAACTAGGGGTCAGATAATAGAGGAGAGCCCCAACATAACTAGGGTGAACAAACGCGGTGATCCGTATGACCCGGAGGAATAGTTAATGGCTAACGGCACTGAAGGCGTAACACCAATGGTGGAAAGGCTCACGGGCGATGCACCGGTAGAGATCACCGTTGAAGAGCAGGTAGAGATAGCTTTGCCGGGTGCGTTGAATAACGCACCAAGAGAGGGCCTGGACATAGAAATCGAGCAGACTGAGGACGGTGGAGTCATAGTTGACTTTGACCCTGGCGCAGATTCTGTGGATGAGAGCGACTTCAACAGGAATCTGGCGGACGAGATGGACATGGGCCAGCTTGGCGCTGTGGCCAATGATCTGTTAAGTGAGTATGACTCCAACAAATCCTCGCGTCAGGATTGGGAGGACGGCTACTCCAAAGGGTTGGAGATGCTGGGTTTCAACTATGAAGAGCGATCCGAGCCCTTCAGAGGCGCTACCGGGGTCACTCACCCGCTTTTAGCCGAGGCTGCGACCCAGTTCCAGGCTCAAGCTTTCAATGAAATGCTACCGCCGTCAGGGCCTGTCAGGACTTCTGTGGTTGGAAGCATCACCCGAGACAAAGAAGCTCAGGCTAGACGTGTCAAAGAGTTCATGAACTACTACATCACCAACGTGATGGAGGAGTACACGCCTGAGTTTGATCAAATGTTGTTCTATTTGCCACTGGCGGGGTCAACATTTAAAAAAGTTTACTTCGATGCAGCACTGGATAGGGTGGTTAGCAACTTTGTTCCAGCCGAAAACCTGGTGGTTCCGTACAACACCAGTAGTCTGGAGACCTGTCCCTGCATAACCAACGTGATTTCGATGCCTTTGAACCAGCTTCGAAAGCTTCAAATCTCTGGTTTTTATAGAGATGTCCCCGTTTCGGCCACACAACCGGATCAGAGCGACATTTCTGAGGAAATGGACAAGATTCAGGGCCAACAGCCCGGAAATATTGACTATGACACCACAATTTTTGAGTTTCATGCTGAATTAGACCTGCCAGGTTTCGAAGATAGAGACGAAAATGGCGAAGAAACAGGCATAAAACTGCCTTATATTGTCACGATAGCCGAAGATACCGGCCAAGTTCTGTCAATTCGACGAAATTACGCCGAAGACGACGAAACTAAGTCAAAAATTCAATATTTTGTGCATTACAAGTTTCTTCCTGGGCTTGGTTTTTATGGTTTGGGCCTGATTCACACCATTGGGGGCCTTTCCAGGACCGCTACAGCCGCTTTGAGGCAGCTAATCGATGCTGGAACTCTGTCAAATCTCCCTGCGGGCTTCAAAGCACGTGGTTTACGCATAGCAGAGGACAGCGAACCCCTGCAACCTGGTGAATTTAGGGACGTAGATGCCCCTGGTGGCGCGATTCGAGAGAGTTTGCTGCCCCTGCCTTTTAAAGGCCCCGATTCCACCCTTTATCAGCTATTAAGCTTCGTAGTAGACGCTGGGAGGCGTTTTGCCACCATAACTGACATGAAAGTAGGGGAGGGCAACCAACAGGCCGCTGTGGGCACCACAGTCGCTCTCCTGGAACAGGGCAGTCGGGTCATGAGCGCGGTGCATAAACGCTTGCACTATGCGATGCGACTGGAATTCAAGCTTATGGCTCGTGTCATGCATGAGTCCTTACCGCAAGAGTATCCATTCTCTATCGAGGGCGGCGACCAGGCGGTCATGGCATCAGACTTTGATGACCGTGTAGATGTGATTCCTGTTTCTAATCCAAACGTTTTTTCTCAGGCCCAGCGGATTGCATTGGCTCAATCTCAGTTGCAGCTTGCTACTCAAGCTCCGCAGATACACAACCTGCATGAGGCTTTCCGCCGCATGTATGATGCCCTGGGCGTTAAGGACATCGACAAGATTCTAAATGTCGATAGCTCCAATGAGCCCATGCCGAAAGACCCGGCGCAGGAAAACATAGACGTCCTGGACAATATTCGGCTCAAGGCTTTTGACGGTCAAAATCATGACGCGCATATCATGTCGCATCTGCTGTTTAGTGCCTCCCCCATAGCCGCGCAGAATCCAATGGTCCTGACAGCTCTCCAGAAACACGTGACGGAGCATGTGAAAATCAAAGCAGAAGAGACGGCTATGGTCATGTTCTTGCAACAGAATGGCCAACAAGCGCCTACAGATGATCAGATGTTGCAAATCGAGGGTATGGTGGCTCAGGTAATAGCGCAGGAGCTACAGAACCTGAGACAGATGAGCATCGGCATTGCCGGTCAGGCTAATCCGAAGGAGCAGCAAGGCCCCGATCCGTTGGTTGCCCTGAAGCAACAAGAGCTACAGATTAAGGCGCAGGCAGAACAAAACGATGCCGCGCTAGATCAGGCCAAGCTTGGCTTGGAGCAACAGAAGGTAGAAGAGAGAGCCCGTCAGTTTGACGAAAGACTGGCCAGCCAGGAGGCTCAGACTGCCGCTAGACTAGATGCTCAGGCTCAACGAGAGCTACTGAGATTACGAAGTAACCGAGGAGGTTAAGATGAGTGTTGTAAAAATTATGGGTGGACCGATAAAAGAACCACCAAAAGCTACGAATTATGCTGACATCAAGGACCAAGGTCGCATACCATATGCAACTTTAAAAGATGAAAAGACCCCAAACACAGCTAAAGCAAAAGTCACTAAGGGTAAACGCCGTGGTATGGGCGCTGCTCTGCGTGGTGCAGAATTCACTAATGCGTAGGTGACAATATGCCTTTGATGCGTGGGTCTAGTCAGAAGACCATCAGCTCTAACATCAGCAAGCTTAAAGACGAGGGCTACCCTCAGAAGCAGGCAGTGGCTATCGCTTTGAATAAAGCGGGAAAGCCAAAAAACATGAACAAGGGCGGTGTTGCTTTGAAAGGGTATAGCCCGATTGTGATTAAACCTCAACGTTTCCAAGGAGTTTTTTGATGAGATATGCGATATTGTCGATGTTTGTTCTGTTGGGCAGTTGTACTTCCGTTCAGCAAGTCATTGATAATAAAGAGTTATATTGTTCCCAATTTTACAAAGGCGTCCGAGCCGTCGGACGTGGTGCTTTATCTGCCACAACAGGTGTAGTTGTCCCAGATGTATGCGATACTATAGACGACATAGTTGCTGAAGAAAACGACACCGAATGAAGTTAGGCGGGTTACTTAAATCCCTTGCTCCCACAATAGCCAGTGCTGCTGGTGGTCCTATGGCTGGAATGGCCGTCAAGATGGCGGCCAAGAAGCTTGGGTTGCCCGACTCTGCCACGGCTAATGAAATTGAAGACCTTATCGAAAGAGAGCCAGAAAAGGCCGTGCTGGTAAAGCAGGCTGATTCTGAGTTTAAGAGCAAGATAAGAGAGATGGAAATCAACCTGGAGTCCTTTAAGACTGAGGTAGAGGATAGAAAGGACGCCAGGACTAAGTTCTCTACAGATTGGACTCCCAAGGTGTTTTCGATACTTACCCTTTTACTTTATGGCGGATTTGTGATCGTTGTTACGTTTATGCCGCATGATCAGAACGATGAGACCATCATTAGTCTGGTGTTGGGGCAGCTATCAGGGATATTGGGCACAGCAGCCGCATTTTTTTATGGCGGTTCTAACGGTAAAAACTAATGAGTGAATTAATAGAGATGCTTAAACGCCATGAGGGTGAGGTTAGGTCTGAGGATGGCCGTCATGTGGCTTATCAGTGTCCAGATGGAAAATGGACGATAGGGGTCGGTCGCAATGTTGATGAAGATGGTGGTATTGGTTTATCCGATGAAGAGGTCGATTTTTTATTGAAAAATGATTTAGACCGATGCGAGGCTGAACTTAATGCAGAATATATTTGGTTCAGAACCCTGGAGGGGCCTCGTAGAGACGCTATCTTAAACATCTTTTTTAATCTTGGGGCTACTCGTTTTCGAGGCTTCAAGAACGCCATAGCAGCCATGAACACAGAAAATTATGACGCCGCAGCGGTAGAATTTATGGATTCTCGTTGGGCTCGTCAGGTTGGTAACAGAGCCTTAGAACTAACAGATATTATAAAAGCTGG
>VTLG01006545.1_pt1 | contig 13224 bp, 5 predicted proteins | sample 4694571 | NCBI WGS metagenome assembly VTLG01 (sample SAMN12604809, study PRJNA352737) | marine metagenome | biome: ENVO:00000447; feature: ENVO:00000209|ENVO:00000569|ENVO:01000036; material: ENVO:00002151; isolation source: viral sequences binned using virsorter ... | reverse complement strand
CAAATATATCATAATGGCCAGGATAGTTACATCCAAGACTCTGGAACTGGTGACATAATCATCTATGGTTCTGGTGAGACTCTTGCTAGATTTAAAGATGATGGGGGTGTAACTCTCTTCCATAATGATCTACCTCAATTTGACACGGTTGGAACGGGTGTAAGTGTTATAAACCAAATAAGTGTAGGTGCAACTGCTACCTTTGATGCCAAAGTCATAACAGGTACAGGTGCTACTGTTGGATTTGGTAGTACTGCATACTTTAAGGATGATGCAAAACTATCATTCGGTGCTGCTGCTGACCTAGACATCTGGCATGATGGCAGCCATAGTTACATAAAGGATACAAAGTCTGCGGGTAATCTATATCTTCAAAGTTCTAACTTACTCATCAACAACCAGGCGAATAATGCCACGATGATTAAGGCAGAAGCAGGAAGTAATGTTGAACTGTACTATGCGGGTACAAAGACTTTTGAGACGAGTACTTTAGGAGTTAAGGTCAGCACTGGTGCTACTATTCAAACCAATGGTGCTGCTTCATTTGCTGGTATTGTAACTGCAAATGGTGGATTATTAGTTGGAACAGCAGTTACTATTGGTCAACATGGTGGTAATGCTGGATTTACTGGTATTGTTACCGCAAACAAATTTGTTGGTGATGGTTCTGGACTAACTGGTGTAACTGGTTCTGGTTCTGGTGTTGTTGTTAAGGATAGTGGATCAACTGTAGGTACTGCAGGAACCATTAACTTTGCTGATAATCTAACTGTTACTCCAATTCATCTTGGTATTGTAACTGTTAGTGCATCTGGTGGTAACAATGTTGCTGGTATCGATACAACCGCAGGTTCTACCTTCACCAACTTAAAGGCAACTGGTATTACAACCTTAACTGGTGCTTTGGATGCCAATGGTGGTGCTACTATTGATAACATTCAAATTGGTGTTACTGGTGATAATGAGATTGATACTGCTTCAGGAAATCTAACAATAGATTCTGCAGGTGGTCAAGTTGTTATTGATGATTATTTGAGAGTTTCTGGTGTTGCTACATTAAGTAGTAATGTCAATATTAGTGGAGTTACAACTTCTGCTACATTCTCTGCTACTGGAACCAATTCTGGATTGATGACATCCAGATATGAATTTACAGGAACTACTGCTGCCATTAACAATAATGGTATTGGTAATACTGAATTTAGTGGATATAAGTCATATGCACTAATAAAAGTTGGACTCTCAACTGCAGGATGGTTGAGACTATATACTGACGATGCATCTAGAAGTTCTGATTCTACTCGTAGTGTAGGTGAAGATCCTACAGCAGGTAGTGGAGTTATTGCAGAGGCTGCAGTTAGTGCAGGTTCTACAACTCTGAACTTTACACCCTATGCTTTGGGTGGAAATGCTGGTTCTGCTTCTACTGTTTTTGCAGCAATAACTAACCAGTCTGGTGTAACTACAACCTTCAATTATTCGATTACATTGCTTCAATTAGAAGTATAACTATTTTTTAATAAATAACCTTAATAAGACTATTGTAAAATGGCGATTACAACAACAACTATTTCTCTCGCTTCTGGATATGGACGAACAGATGTTATCCAGCAGTTGGAACAGGGATTTGCCTATCTACAATGGCACCAAGCAACCGCTAGTGGTATTGTAACAGGTATTACGACATATTCAGGCGGTGGCGATATAGGAAGTGCTACAACCTCATATTATGACGTTAGACAGGAATCAACTACAGGACTTGGAACAGGTGCGTCGTTTTATATCGATAGGGCCAGTGATGGTACAATTCCAGGATATGTGTTAGTTAATAGACCAGGTGTTGGATATACTGCTGGAGAAGTATTGACTATTCCTGCATCAGGGATAGGTGGAACTGCCAATGGTGCTGCTAATATGAGTATAACTGTTGGAATTGCAACGGATGGTAGTGGGGATGCTGTAGGATTTGGTTCAACAGGAGCATTCTATAAGAAAGATATTTCAGATAGTGCTACTTATCCGTGGGCAGTAGCAAGAATTGGTATTGATACAAGTAAGGAGTATGGAACTACATTCTATGGGTTCCAGATGATGAGTGATACTAATATGATCTATAAGGTAGGAAGTTCTTTCTATCCTAATGATGCTAATTCTTATTCTACTACAAAAGATAGAATGGGTGGATATGGTAACAGGTTTGCAGGGAATAAAGATTTAGATGTGGGTCATGTACCAGTTACAGATGCACAATATTATCTTGGTTCATCTTACACACAAAATGACAATTATGTTGTTGGTGGTGTAACTGGCGGACATGCCGTTGCTAGTTCCAATAGTTATCAATTAGATTTAAATATCTTTAGGTCTGCTATTGATACTAATTTCGCTGTGATGGCATATCGACATCCAGATAAATCAGCAAACTATATTACTGATAAGCAATATCAAACATATATCCTTCATCATTTTACTAATAATATTTGGGATTTGGATTATGTTTATCTGGGAGGTCGTACTGATATCCTTGTAGGAGCAACTTCTGAACCTGAATTAACATTCAGAACATATGGTACTGGGGATGTATATAGTTCTCAATATTATCAAAATAGAAGGGTTGCTGAATACGGTTACTATCCTACTGATTCAAATAATAGAGGACTTTCTTATAAGGATTCTGTTTATAAAGCAGTTTCTGCAGATGAATATGGTGAGGCAAGTGAGATTGGAATCTACTATAGAAACAACTCAACTGCTGCTAACCTTATGAATAGAGGTCGTGGTGGTGCAACAGTTAATTCTGAATTAGCAGATGCTGTAGATTCTAGTGCAAACTATGGTGCAGTTATTAAGGGAATTCCTCTTAATACTAAACTCATACCTTGTCCTTATTACATACCAGATGACTTTGCATTAGTTCAGTTTGATTATGCTTCTCCTGATGCTTTAATCCAAATGTGGGATACAGTTACTGTTAGTGGTAGTGAAGTATATACTGTTATTACTGCTTCTTATAATCAGACCAACAGGACTCGTGGAGTCGCATTCTGTGCTAGGACTACCTAATGGCAAATTATAGTTATACCGCAGCATTATCTGGAACAAAAACCACTGCTATTACAGGTACTGCCTCAACAGCAAATGTGGGAATAAACACTGCAACTACACCTTGGAACCCAAGTGTTAGTAGAGGTGATGTTAGTCTTAATGCTCATATTGCTGGTGTTCCAGGTGATTTGGTATTAAGTTCCTCTGGATCTACTGGTGTATCTACAGAATCTCTTTATACGGAGACTGTACCTGGCTGGTTAACTGGTAGAAGACCTACTACAGGTCAACTATATCCTCGTGGTGTCTTTAATAAATAAGTAAAAAAACTCTGTGTAAACAATGGCTGCCATCATAACTGATCAAATTAGAATATTAAACGCCAAGAACTTTGTTTCAGGAGTTTCTAGTTCGGTCAATTCTTACTACGCTTTTGTGGGTCTTCCTAATCCTACATCTATTAAGGATGATTGGAATGATAGTCCACCAAGTCCTACTGATAATTTAGATAGGCATAATGCTGCTTGGGATACTATTATTGGTCTTAAAAAGATTACTGGTAGTGATGTAAAGCAGGTTGTAAGAAAAGTTACTTGGGCATCTGGTTCTACATTTGATTATTATAGACCAGATTATAGTATTTCTAATGTTCCAAAGAATTCAAATGGTGTTTCATTATATTCAGCAAATTATTACATATTAAATAGCGATTATAGAGTTTATATTTGTCTACAGAATGGTACAACTCCTGAGACTCCTGATGGAAAACCATCTTTAGATGAACCAACATTTACAGATTTAGAACCCAGATCTGCTGGAACAAGTGGAGATGGATATATTTGGAAATATCTTTATACTATTAAACCTTCAGATTTAGTTAAGTTTGATTCTACTGATTATATGCCAGTCCCTAAAGATTGGGAAAGTAATACTGACAATGCTGGTGTTAGAGATAATGCAATAGATGGTGGAATTAAAGTTGTTGTAATTAAAGATAGAGGAACAGGTATAGGAACAGCAAACAGAACTTATACTAGAGTTCCAATTAAAGGTGATGGTAGCGGAGCAGAGTGTACTGTTGTAATTAACTCAGACCAAGCAATAGAAAGTGTAACTATTTCTAATGAAGGTTCTGGTTATACCTATGGTAATGTTGATTTATCTGCTGGTTCAGTTCCAACTCCAGATACATGGCCAACTCTTGATGTAATTATTTCACCTCAAGGTGGACATGGTAAAGATGTCTATCGTGAACTGGGTGCTACAAATGCATTAATGTATGCAAGAATTGAAAATGATGCTGAAAACCCAGACTTTATAACTGGAAATGAAATTGCAAGAATAGGTGTTATTGAGAATCCAAATGCATATGATTCTTCTTCAGTACTTACTCTTGATAAGGCAAGTGCCGCATTTGCAATGCGTTTAGTTGGTACTGGTTATAGTTCTGCTACATTTACAGCAGATTCTATTATTACTCAGACAACAGGAACTGGTGTTACTGCTATAGGTAAAGTTATTAATTATGATCAGACTACAGGTGTTCTAAAGTATTGGCAAGATAGAACTATGGCTGGATTTACCACTACTACAGCAACAACTGCTGGAGTTGCGGTTACTGATCCTCAATATGGTTATACTATAACAAGATTTACTCCAGATATTGCTAGTGGAGGATCTCTTTCTATTGTTGGTACTACTTCTGGTTTACAGATTGCTACTACCTTTACGGGTCTCTCAACCTCAATAAATAATAAAACATATTATCTTGGACAATCTTTTACAAAAGGTTTATCCAACCCAGAAGTTAAAAAGTATTCTGGAAACATCATTTATCTTGATAATCGCCCAGCTATTAAGCGGTCTTCTAACCAAAAAGAAGACATTAAAGTTATATTGCAGTTCTAACTAACTATGGCTCAACAAACCAATCTAAACGTATCGCCATATTTTGACGATTATGATACTGATAGTAACTATCATAAGGTTCTTTTTAAGCCAGGTTATCCTGTTCAAGCAAGAGAATTAACAGGTCTACAGTCTATTCTTCAGAATCAGATTGATAAGTTTGGGCAGCATTTTTTCAAAGAGGGTGCAAAGGTAATTCCAGGTAATACTGCATATACTAAGAATTATCATGCCATAGAAATAAACAATACTCATCTAGGATTTCCTGTAGATTATTATATTGAACAGTTATCTAAGAGAAAACTGGTTGGTTTGCAATCAGGTGTAACTGCAATTCTTGATAAAATTTTAAAATCAGAAGATTCTGATAGAGGACATTTAACTCTTTATATTTCATATATTTCAAGTGGTGTTGTAGAAGGTAATGAAGTAAAAGAGTTCCAGGACGGAGAACTATTAACTGCGGATGTTGATATTCTTACAGGCCCTCAAAATAATCCATTTATACCTTCAGGTGAATCATTTGGTTCTTGTATTACGACTAATGCAGCATCTAAAGGATCTGCATTCTCAATATCAAATGGTGTTTATTTTGTAAGAGGTAATTTTGTAAATGTACATGATGAAACTATTGTTTTAAGTCAATATGATAACAACACTTCTTGTAGGGTTGGATTACAAGTTAACGAAGAAATTATCAATTCAGATGAAGATGAAACATTAACAGATAATTCAAAAGGATTTAATAATTATGCTGCTCCTGGAGCAGATAGACTTAAGATTACTTGTAGTCTACATTCTAAACCAATAGATGATTTTAATGATGCTAATTTTGTTGAATTAGCAGTAGTTCAAGATGGTATTTTAAAATCGCAAAATAAGAATACCCAATATAGTATGATTGGGGATGAACTTGCACGTAGAACTTATGCAGAATCTGGTGATTATACAATTAATCCATTTAGTGTATCAGTAAAAGAATCTTTAAATGACAATTTAGGCAATAATGGAGTATATCAGAAAGGAAGATTTTCATATGAAGGAACTTTGGCAAGTGAAGATCTTGCACAATATGCAATTTCTCCAGGAAAAGCATTTGTAAAGGGTTATGAAGTAGAAACACTTGCTACTACATACTTAGATTGTCCAAAACCAAGAACAACAAAGAAATTAGAAGGACAGGCAATACAATATAGTACTGGAAGACAGTTAAGAGTTAATGGTGCATATGGTGTTGCAGAAATTGGTATTGGTAATACTTATATTCTTAGTTTAAGAAACCACAGAATTGATAGTACTAGAAAAGATGCAACTGGAACTGAGATTGGTGTTGCTAGAGTTTATGATACTTCTTTAGACTTTGGTTCATATAATAGATTAGATTTATTAAAGAATACTTGGGATCTTAGTCTTTATGATGTTCAAACATTTTCTCATGTAACTCTAAACCAAGCAACTACACTTACTGTACCAACATTTATTGAAGGAAAGTATAGTGGTGCTACTGCTTTCCTACAAAGTGCAGTTAGTAATTCCACTGCATTGGTTGTTTATGAGAAAAATGGAGAATTTATAAAGAATGAACCATTTAGGTTTAATGGTATAGAGGATTCTCGTGTAGCAATTGCAGTAACATCATATGGATTGCAAGATGTTAAATCAGTTTATGCTGGTCCTGATTTAGGTAATGTTGGATTTGCTAGAACATTTAATGCAGATACTGTTCAGGAAAAAATATTATCTATAGGAGAAGCAAAAATAGGTCCAAGGGATACTGCATCTGGAATCAGTACTGTTACTGTTACTAATGATCTTTTCCCTGGAAAAATAATTAGAGAAGGTGATCTTGTAAGTTTTAGTGGTCCTGCAGTTAACTCAACTCTTGGAGCAGGAAATACTGCTACTGTCGCAAGAGTTACTGGTGTTACTACTAATTATTTTAATATAGTTGGTGTTACTACTGTTGCTGGAATTGTTGAGGGTAATTTACCTCAAGTTGGTGTTGCAACTTATACTGCACCTGATATGACACTTTTAAGTACTGTCCTTGGTGGTGATTCTGAGAATACATTATATACTCCAATGCCACAAAGTCTCATCTCTGATGTAGATTTAACTGATGCAACTATAACAATTAGAAAAAGATATGATGTTGTTATTAGTTCATCACAGAATGAACTCACTACAACAGTTCAAGCTGGTTCGAATGAAACATTTTTACCATTTGATGAAGATAGATATATTCTAATGAGAGCAGATGGTACATTAGAACCATTATCAGATGATCAATTTGAGTTTGGTTCTGGAAGTACTACTCTTCTAATAGGTAATATTGGAAATGATTTGAGTAATGATGAAGATGCAACTTTAATTGCAACCTTAGATAAAGTTAAACCAACAGCAAAGATAAAGAGAAAGAATAAAGTTAATACAATAACAGTCAGTAAATCAAAAGTTGAAGGTTCTGGTATTGGTGCAACGACTCTTAATGATGGATTGACATACGGTAATTATCCATATGGTACTAGGGTTCAGGATGAAAAGATTTCTTTGAATTGTGCTGATATTATAGAAATACATGGTGTATTCGAATCTACAGATACATCAGAACCATCTGCACCTAAAGCAACATTTGCATCCTTTACTGGACCTGCTGCTAAAATTACAGATTGTTTTATTGGTGAGAAATTTGTTGGAGATTCATCTGATGCAATCGGTATCTATGCAGAGAAACTAACTGATACTCAAGGATCATTTATTCCTCTTTCAGGTACATTTACTGAAGGTGAAAAAGTTGTTTTTGAAGATTCAAAAGTTCAAGCAATATTAACTATTATTGATACTCCAAGTAATGACATTTCATCAAACTATACTTATGATAGTGGTCAAAGAGGAACTTTCTATGATTATGGAAGTCTTATAAGAAAGGCAGATGCTGCTGCTCCAACAAAGAATTTGAAAGTATACTTCTCAAATGGTTATTATGAGAGTTCAGATGAAGGAGATATTACTACGAAGAACTCATATAATACTATGCATTATGTTGATGATATTAAAACTATTGCTGGATATAGAAATACTGATATAATTGATATTAGACCAAAGGTATCTAATTATAGTGTTGCTGAAGGAGCAAGATCTCCATTAGAATTTTATGGTAGAACTTATAATGCATCTGGAAATTCTGCTGCTAATATTTTATCTCCAGAATCAAATATTATTACAAATTATTCATTCTACCTTGGAAGGATAGATAGAATTTTCTTGACTAAAGATGGTAATTTCCAAGTATCTTATGGTGATGCATCTGAGAAGATGACAGAACCTGTAATAATTGATGATGCAATAGAAATTGCTACTGTTGAGTGTAAACCATATATGCTTGATGTAGAAGGTGGTACATCTCTTCAGTTTATGAATCATAAGAGATATCGGATGTCTGATATCAAAAAACTTGAAGAAAGAATTAGAAATTTAGAGTATTATACTAATTTATCTCTGCTTGAAACAAATACTGCAAATATGTTTGTTCCAGATTCAAATGGATTAAACAGATTTAAGTCTGGATTCTTTGTTGATAATTTTACTACTTTTATGCCTCAAGAAGATGGAGCAGGTATTAAGAATAGTCTTGATATACAGCAGAAAGAATTAAGACCTCAACATTATACGAACTCCATTGATCTAGAACCTGGTCCAGTTGAGGGTGTAGATTCATCAGAAGACTTGTCATTCATACAACCAGAAGGTACTAATATTAAAAGGTCTGGTGATATTATTACATTGGATTATAGTGAAGTTGAATGGTTAAAGCAGAGTTTTGCTACTAGAGCAGAAAGTATTACTCCATTTTTAGTAAGTTTCTGGCAATTATCATTAGAATTGTCTCCAGCATCAGATACTTGGGTAGATACTACAAGAATTGAAGCAAAGGTTATTCAAGTTGAGGGTAACTATGCCGAAACTATGAGGAACAATCCTAGTGTCGATCCTCAAACTGGTATGGCTCCAGTTGTATGGAATTCTTGGGAAAGTGTTTGGACTGGACAAGAAATTAATACATTTACTAAGACTAAAGTTGAAAAGAGTACTGTTACTCTTGGAAGTGCTAATTTAAATTGTCAAGAGAAGAGATTTGTACAAAGTGGTGGTCCTAATCGGATGGGACAGAAGCGTGATCAACATTGGCATGATCATAATCCTGGTGGTGCTGGTGTAGGTAGATTTAGAAACAATGCTTTCTTTAAAAAGTGGGCAGAAGCTGGAAGAACGAATGGTTTTGTTGATAAGCAAGGACCTGGTGGTCGAAGTAGATTAAGAATTCGATTAGAGCAAACTATTAACAAAACAATTGAGCAAACATTTAGAGAAGTTGTTGAGACAGGAACAAAATCTAGAACTGGTCAGAGAACTGTTATTACAGAACAGTTTGATATGCAATCTCAAGGAGATAAGGTTGTAAACAGGGAAGTTATTCCAATTATGCGTTCTAGGAACGTTCAATTCGTTGCTAAGAAGTGTAAGCCTTTAACAAGATTCCATGCATTCTTTGATGGGGTTAGTGTTACAAAATACTGTACACCAAAACTACTTGAAATAAAAATGTTGAAGGGTACATTCCAGGTTGGAGAATTAGTTGTAGGAAATGCATCTGATCAACCTATTTCTGTTAGATTTAGAGCAGCGCAGCAGAATCATAAGGAAGGTCCATATAATGCACCAACAACTATTTTTACAAATAATCCTTATACATCACAAACTGCAGCAAGTTCTATTGAGAGTTTCTTAGGAACTCCAGGAGTAGTTCAACTTGGTGGAAGTGCAACTGCTAATTTAATTCCTGCAACGTATTCTGCCACATCTACTATACTAAATGTTGATACCTTATCCTTATCCAAACAAGCACAAGGTGATTATTTTGGATATGTACAAACAGGAATGAGACTTGTTGGTCGAACTAGTGGTGCAATTGCAGAAGTTGTTGATAAGAGATTAATTGCTGATTTAGGTGCTACTTTAATTGGTAGTTACTATATTCCTAATCCAAATAAACCAAATAATCCATCATTTGAAACTGGTTCTAAGACATTCACTCTAATTGATAATGATACAAACGATCAAGAGGATACTGAATCACTTGGTGAAGAGAAGTATACTGCTAGTGGAACTTTAGAGACAGTACAGGAAAATATTATTTCTGTAAGAAATGCTAGAGTTGAAATTAAACAAGAAACTCAAAGTGAAGCAATAAGAAGAAGTACTGGACCAAAATTAACTGGTAGTAAAACTATTAGTGAATCGAAAGGAAAAGTTCAGGCTGTTAGAGAGTGGTATGACCCACTTGCTCAGTCATATCAGGTTCTTGATGAAACTGGTTGTTTCCTTACAAGTTGTGATGTCTTCTTCAAGACTAAGGATGACATGGATATTCCTATGACATTCCAGTTAAGAACTATGAAGGGTGGTGTACCTACACAGAAAATACTACCATTCTCTGAAGTTATTGTACCTCCAGATGATATTAATATATCAACAGATGGAACTGTTCCAACTAGAGTTAATTTTAAAGCACCTGTTTATATGGAAGCAGGACAAGATTATGCAATAACTCTTGCTTCTTGGTCAACAAAATATCAAGTCTTTATCTCTAGAGTTGGAGAGTCTGATTTAGTAACTGATGAATTCATTTCACAACAACCATATTTGGGTTCATTATTTAAGTCACAAAATGCTTCTACTTGGGATGCAAGTCAGTGGGAAGATCTTAAGTTTACTTTATACAGAGCAGATTTTGATCTAAGTGGAACAGTCGAACTTTATAACCCAATTTTATCTGAAGGAAATGCTCAAGTTCCAACATTAATGCCTGATTCAATTAATTTGAAATCAAGAAAGATTAGAGTTGGTTTGGGAACAACATTAGGTTCTAATAATTTCCTTGAATTTGGTAATACCATCTATCAGGAAGGAACTGAAGCAACTGGTAATTATATTGCTAATTCTGGTGTTGCAACAGGTTCCATGGCAGTTATAAATGCTGGATTTGGATATACTCCTGCAAGTGGTGTTTCAACTGTTGTTGGTGTTGCTCTATCAACTATAACTGGAAATGGTAAGGATGCTACTGCTGTAGTTACATATTTAAATGGTGCTGTAACAGGAGCAGCTGTATCAACATCTGGTTATGGATATCAAGTTGGAGATGTTGTTGGAGTTACAACTGGTAAGGGAAGAAATTGTGAATTATCAATTGTTTCTATTGCAAGCACAAATGAAATAATATTAGATAACGTACAAGGAGATTTTGCAACAGGAACTGGTAAAACCATGATGTATACCAACAGTGTTGGTGTTGGTACTACTATGAATGGATTTGGTGGAAATGTTCTACCTACTAATATTGAAATAGTTGATGATTTATATACTGGTTATCAAGATGGATTGCATCTGACAGTTAATCATAAGAATCATGGTATGTATCATGAAACAAATTATGTAACTCTTTCTGATGTATCAGGTGATGTTATACCAACAAAATTAAGTTCTCCATATAATTCTACTAGTACTAATGCAATATCTGTTGATAGTAGTAGTAATTACAGCACATTTGAGAATATTGGTGTTGCAGTATCTAACCCAGGATATGTGAAGATTGGTGAGGAAATTATTAAGTATACTGGAGTTTCTGGTAATACTTTGACTGGAATTTCAAGAGAGCAAGATACTACAACAGCAGAGAATCATTTGTCAGGACAACTTGTACGCAAATATGAATTAGGTGGTGTTTCTTTACGTCGTATTAATAGAACTCATTATTTGGGTGATGTTACTGATGCTGTAATGGATGCCAATGTTGGTTGCCCAATCTCATATGAGCATTATACTATTAGATTGGATATGAGTAGTGCAACTGGTGTTGGTAGATCTACAGCTGATGATGTAAAGAGTTTCCCCAAATTATATGTAAGTGATACTAAATCAACTGGTGGATTTAATATTAAGTCAACCCAGAATATGCCATTTGAGATTATTTCACCACAGGTTCATAATATAACTGTTCCTGGTACAACTGTTACTGGTCAAATAAGAACTGTTTCTGGCACAAGTCTTAAAGATGGTTCTGGTAAAGGTGCTGATGTTCCATTTGTTGATGAGGGATATGAAAGTATAACTTTAAACAAAACAAATTATCTGAATACTCCAAGATTAATTGCATCTAGAATTAATGAGACATCAAGTTCTATTATTCAAGAGTTCTCTGGAGATAGATCATTAAATCTAAGACTTAACTTAGAAAGTAATGATAGTCGAATATCTCCAATAATTGATACCGATAGGATGAATATAATTCTAACTTCTAATAGATGTGATGCTCCTATTTTAGATTATGCTGATGATCCTAGAACTGCTGATCCATTCCTTGACCCATCAGGATGTCAATATATTTCTAAGGAAAATATATTACAAAATGGTGCAACATCTATAAAGATTATATTTGATGCTCATCAAAGTATGTACAATGATATTAGATGCTTCTATGCAATTTCTGATAGTTCAAACTTTGATGCTAAATTTATTCCTTTCCCAGGATTTACTAATTTAGATGAGCAAAATCAGGTTATAAATCCAGATGCTAGTGATGGACGATCAGATAGATTTGCATCAGATAGTAATCCTGGGTTCATTTCATCTGATTTGGATTATAAGGAGTTATCTTTCACTGCAGAAAATCTACCTAAGTTTATTGCTTATAGAATTAAGATTGTTCTTGCTTCTAAAAATCAAGTTTATGTACCAAGAATTTCTGCCCTTAGAGTTCTTACCTTAGCGTAATATGGAATTTGTAAAAGTTAAGGATCATGATAATTTAGTTAGAGATCCTCTATCGAACGGTATTATTAATACCAATAATTCAGATTATGATGAGTATATTTCTCGTCGTGATGCTGCTAAAGAGCAACAATTAAAATCTTCTAATATGGAAGAAGATCTTGCTAATTTAAAAGGTGAAATTAATGAAATTAAATCTTTACTTAAGGAATTAGTACATGGCAACTAAGAAGTTTACTTTTGACCCAGATGCTGGTGTTGCATATGGTGCTAATCTAGTAATTACTACTGGTGCAGATTTTAGACAGCATTTCGAAGTAGAGAATCTCTCTAATGGTAATTTTGATTTCTATACTGGTTCTGCTGGTGTAGGTAATACTTGGACTGGTACTGGTGCAATGGTTAAAAGCGTTGCTATTGGTGCATCATATAGTACTGCTG